>Ga0182030_10000354_pt1 | contig 82596 bp, 83 predicted proteins | sample 812S3MmetaG_FD_121299 | JGI IMG/M metagenome (GOLD analysis project Ga0182030, IMG submission 121299) | Permafrost microbial communities from Stordalen Mire, Sweden - 812S3M metaG (Illumina Assembly) | ecosystem: Environmental > Terrestrial > Soil > Wetlands > Permafrost | place: Sweden... | reverse complement strand
GCTCCGCTGGCCACAGGTCCTTGAGTTCAAAATCCATTCACGCTCTGATGCCGCTGTCCGATTTAAGGGGAGTGTTTGCTGATTCAGCAACGAAGGCGAGATCAACAGACTTGGGACTTGCTAATCAATAGCGATCCGCTAGGAACTCGATTCCTTACAACAACGTCTTGACGATCAAGTCGATGATTTCGCCAATAGCGGGGTTATGCCAAGCCACTTCGGCAAACTCTTTTAACGCCACAGCATTTCTGGCGACAAAAGAAACAATTTGTGGTGAGTAATAAACAATGCCTGCCGCTGTAGCGGTTCCCCCAGCACGATAAATACCCGCGCGATACTCCTTCCAGACGAATGCGGACTCGCGACGGACAGCGGCATAAGCAAAACGTAGCAGTTGGATTACGAAATTGCCGGTAGTCTTTCGGGACAAGTCGATGGCTTGATCGCCGTCGACTCCCGCAGGGGCATTTGCGGCCGCCAACCCTTCCTCGGCGATGGCATCTATTGCTGCGGGCGTTGCAACGTTTTGGGAACGCCGAACGGCCTCGACGATTGGTGCGGCGGCGGCAATTTGGCGCTTCGCCACGTCGAGCTCAGATGGACCGAGGCGGCGTTCATCAAATGCCCGCCCTTTCGGATCTCCGACAACAAAAATGTTCCAGGTATGGACGAGGTCGCGCAAAGCTTCCGCGACGAGCGGCGGCAGTCGATCGGGGTCCGGTTCTTCACTGGCTGTTGAGAGGTCGTGCGCCTTGAGGCGGCAACGCAAAGTATTACCACGCGACCACGCGAGGCTAATCGAGACTTCTTCGATTCTGGCAGGCAAGCTTTTTCGAAATCGCGTAACCGAAGCGGCCAGTTCGCCAAGCTGATTATGACCAAATCCTACAAGAACCTCGGCTTTCTCGCGTGTTTCGTCGTAAAGTTCTCGCTGTGAGGCGTCGGTGGACGAATCAAGCGAGGGGGGATCTGGAACGACGTCAATAAGACCCTGCGCGTTTACGCTAAAGGTCGTGGCCACCGGCGCCTGTTCAGGAAGCGCCTCAACTGGCGGCAGTTCACTTTTCTCAATCTCCTCGATCCTCCTCCTGATCTCAGCGTTGACGGCGGCGGGGCCTCGGTCCCAAAGCGCGTTCTCGATCTGCACGTAGGCGAGCTCGCGTTTTTCGTTCCCCGCGCGGCCTAAAAGACGGTCCTCGTACCAGTCCGTCCAGATCTGCCAATGCTGTTGTTTTGCAAGAAGATCGCGCTTCAAGTCCTGCCAAAAAGCGCTGAGTTCCGCCGGTTGAGCATTTGGCCATAGAGACGCTACTGTGACGACAGGCGACGCGGTGCCATTTTCAATGTCCGTCGCATCGTAGGATATGGCCGACCAGAGAGCAGCGGAGCTGGGCATTGCATCTGCAGAAGCCGCGGCGGCGATGGCCGCGGCGGTACGGAAAGCGTGCGGGGCCAGGACAGAGACCGCATGAGCCACGGCGGAGAGAGCGGCTGCGGCGCGAACGGCGGTGAGGTGTGCATCGATGATGTCTGTAGTGGGCGGCCCGACCGAGTTGAGGGCGGGGGAAGCTTGTGCGGCCTCAGCGGAGGCTAAGGATGTTATGATAGGGAGTGTGGCGGCGGCAGCAGCCGCGAGTTCTGTTTCGAGAACGGGATATTTGCCCGCAGTCCATAGGACGGACAAGCTACGAAATACTGGTAACGCAGTGCTGGACGCAAAGCTGTTGTCGTGTGTCCTTCTCTTCGCCACCTCTAACAGCGGCAAAACGCGCAAGGCCGAGCGCGCCGCGAAAGCGACCGCAACCGCGCGCGACTTCCCTTGCAACCACGCTTCGAATTCGTGGCGATTCCTGATCTCGACCAGCGGCCCCTCCCCCGCCCGCTTCGCGGCGCTTCGCCAATCCCAGGATGGACAGGGCGGAGCGATTCGGCAAGGCGCCCGGGCCGCCCTCGTCCTTCGAGACGCAGGCTTCGCCTGCTCCTCAGGATGAGGGGCGCGAGCGTTCGCAGAGGCTTATATGGCCTGCTCCATTACGCCCGCTTCCTTCAGAAACGCGGCCAATTTCGCGCGGATTTCATCGTGTCGGCCGACGAACAAGTGCCCGCCTGAATCGAGGGTGAGGAGCGTCGCGCGGAAAATGCCGGCGGCTGCGTAGCGCGCCGCCGGCAGCGTGTTGAAAAGATCGTCCGCCGCCGCGACGATAAATGTGGGCGGGGCGATCTTCTCCAAGGGCCAGGGCGCGATCGGCGCCGCGAGGTCGTTGCTTACGCCCGCAAGCCGCATTGAGAGCGGCTGTACGCCGCGAATAACCGCCATCACCTTGTCGCGTTCGATCTCGGTCGTGCGGGCGACAAGCTCCCGACGCATTCCAGAAAGGCCGAAGATCAAACCAGGCGCGACGCGAAGGGCGCACCAATAGATGAAATCGGCGCCATTCGTCACGAGGCGGATCAAGCGGCGCGAACCGGGATAATCGATCTTCGGACCGTCGCTCGGGGCGTAAGCGATCGGGCTTTCGAGGATCAGCGCCGACACGCGATTCGGATGGCGCAAGGCAAGCTCGACGGCGCTCAGCGCGCCCATGGAGAAGCCGAGCGCGATCACGCGGTCGAGGTTCAAATGATCGAGCAAAGCCGCATAGGCGTCGGCCTGCGCGGCGGGAGAGCCGTCGCGCGGCAGCGGCGTCCGTAAATAGCCAAAGCGTGAAGGCGCGACGATTTGGAACGCCTCGCCGAAGTTCTGCTTTCCGAGCCATAGGCCCTGGTCATAGCCGCCGCTCGCGCCATGAATGATGAAAGCCGGAGGCCCTACGCCATCGCTGACATACTCGATGAGGCCCGCGGATGTTTGGGCGAGCCTGCTCCCCGCGCGGACCTTGACCCGAATGGCGTCAATGTCCTTGCGATAGGCGAGATAGGCCGCAGCAACCGCAAGGACCACGAGACCGCAGAATGCAACCCAAAGCCCAATCGCCATTCCATGTCTCGTCTCTAGCAGGCGCAGGAAACAGGCTAAGGGAATAGTCTAAAAAAGCCCATCCTTGCCGAGACCGGCGGTTTCCATCGCGTGATGGATCTTGTTTTGAAAGCTTTCGTCCTCGCCCTTGGCGAGCAGCGCCGCATTGGCCGCAATCGAGACGCACAAAGCTTCGACCCAGGGCGTTTCGCTTTTGGCGAAATCGCTCAAGACGTAATTGTGCACGAGCGCCTTGTCGCCCGGATGACCGATGCCGATGCGCACGCGACGGTACTCATTGCCGATATGCGCTGTGATGGATTTGAGGCCATTATGGCCGGCGTTGCCGCCGCCCTTCTTGACCCTGACCTTGCCCGGCGCGAGATCGAGCTCGTCGTGGAAAACGACGACGTCGCCGACATCGATCTTGTAATAGCGCAGGGCGTCGCCGACCGCGCGGCCGGACTGGTTCATATAGGTTTCGGGCTTGAGCAAAAGGACATGTTCGCCGGCCAGCGCGATCTCGCTGACAAGGCCCTGGAAGCGGGACCGAAAGGCCGGCGCGTTAGAATCGCGCGCGATCGAGTCAACCGCCATGAAGCCGATATTGTGGCGATTGCCGGCATAGGCCTTGCCGAGATTGCCGAGGCCGACGAAAAGAAGCATGACGTCCGCTCAACGACAGGCGCGAAACCGCGCGAAGCAAGGGCCCGCCTCCAGGCAAGAAGCGGGCCCTCGCGATTTTATTTTTTGCCTTTCGGCGGAGCCTTGGCGGCAGCGGCGGCCGGCGCCGCCTTGGCGGCGGGCGCAGCCTTTCCGCCCTTCCCCGCGGGCGCAGCGGCGGCCGCAGCGGCTCCCGGCTCCTCGGCGACGACAAGCGGAGGCGCGATCGTGGCTATGGTGAAATCACGGTCGCGCTGCGTCGGCTTGCAGCCTTCGGGGAGCGGAATGGCCGAAATATGCAGCGAATCGTTGATCTCCAGCTGACCGAGATCGGCGACGATCGCGTCCGGAATGGCGTCGGCGGGTACCCGCATCTCGACCGAATGGCGCACGACGTTCAAGACGCCGCCCTTCTTGATGCCGGGGCTCGTATCCTGATTGATGAAATGCACCGGAACTTCAACGCGCAGGCTCGACCCCGCCTTGAGGCGCAGGAAATCGACGTGAAGCGGCTGATCCTTGACCGGATCGAGCTGGTAATCGCGCGGGATGACGCGCTGCTTTGCCCCTTCGAGGTCAATCTCGAAGATCGTCGTCAGGAAATGCCCGGCGTAGATGAGCTTGTTCAATTCGCGATAATCCAGCGCGATCGGTTCGGCGGCGTCGCCGCCGCCATAGATCACGCCAGGAATACGGCCTTCACGGCGAACGCCGCGGGCGGCCCCCTTGCCTGTCCCGCTGCGCACCGTGGCCGTGAGAGTTTTAGTCTCGGCCATGTCGGCGCCTCTCGTATAGTCACATGAAAAAAGGTTGCGCGCCCGCGCCTCCAGGGGTGTCGGAAGGGACGCAGCCGTGCTTATAACGACGCCAACGCCAAGGCGCAACGGGCCCACGGGCGGGTCAGCAGGCCGCGTGAAATAGCGAACGAGGCCCTCACGTTGCGGCGCGATCGAAAACGCTTGGGTTGGCTCGAAGGCAGGATATTCAGTCGCGATGGCCTTTGCCGAACGCGCCAGCGCCAAATATCAACTCGTCCTCCAGATTCCCTCCCGGCTGCGCGCGCTCATCCGGCGCGGCGAGATCGGCCTCATCGGCCTTGGGCTTGTCGCCGGCGCTATCGGGGGTCTCTTCGTCGCCGGCATTTTCGCCGCCTCCGGCGCCTTGCATTATCTATGTTTCGGCCACCGGCAGGTGAGCAACCTCATTGCGCTCGAGACTCCAGCGCAAGCGCTGGCGCCTTTGGCGGGCGGCCTGATTCTCGGCCTTTCCGGCATTTTCATTCACAAGTGGCGGCCGCGCCGACCGGTCGATCCAATCGAAGCCAATGCGCTTCACGGCGGCCGGATGTCGATCCGCGACAGCATCATCATCACCGCGCAGACGGTGATATCGAATGGCTTCGGCGCGTCGGTCGGGTTGGAGGCGGCCTATACGCAGATGGGATCGGGGTTCGCCTCATGGCTCGGCGGGCTGTTCCGGCTGCGCCGCGCCGACATGCGCATGCTGGTCGCCTGCGGCTCGGCCGGCGCTATCGGAGCCGCATTCGGCGCGCCTCTGACAGGCGCCTTTTATGCGTTTGAGCTCATTCTTGGAACCTATACGCCCTTCGGCCTCGCTCCAGTCGGCGCTGCGGCGATTGGCGGCGTCCTGGTCTCGCGTTTCCTTGGCTCGGCCGGCGCTTTCATGGGCGAAGTCGCCACCGCCTCGACGCTTTCCGAAGCCGACATGGCGCCGCTTCTTGCGCTGGGAATCATCTGCGCCGTCTTTGGAATCGCCGTCATGCGGGCGGTGAGCTTTGTCGAGGCGGCGTTCAGATGGTCTTGCCTGCCGCAGACGGCGCGCCTAGCAGTCGGCGGCATGATCGTCGGAGCCCTGGCGCTTGTCGCGCCGCAGGTGCTGGGCTCCGGCCATAGCGCTTTGTTCGAGCTTTTGTTCGGAGCGGGTCCGCCTGCCGCCGGCGTGATTGCGACGGTGCTCGCCTTGAAAGCGGCCGCCTCGGCGATCTCGATCGGTTCGGGCTTTCGCGGCGGCCTGTTCTTCGCCTCACTTTTTCTCGGCGGCTTGACCGGCAGGCTCTATTCCTCCGGTCTTGTCCTCATTGATCCCTCGCTCGCGCCCGACGCATGGGTTTGCGCCGTGGTCGGAATGACGGCGTTCGCGGTTGCGGTGGTGGGCGGCCCTTTGACCATGAGCTTTCTGGCGCTCGAGACGACCGGGGATTTTCCGCTGGGCTTGGCGATGCTCGCGGTGTCGACGATCGTCTCGGTCATCGTCAGGCGGACCTTCGGCTATTCGTTCGCCACCTGGCGTCTGCATCTTAGGGGCGAATCGATCCGCAGCGCTCAGGACGTCGGCTGGATTCGCGACCTGACCGTCGGTCGCCTGATGCGAAGCGATCTCAACGTAGCGCAACTCGATATGACGATCAAAGACTTCATCGACCGCTTCCCGCTCGGGGCCGCTCAATGGGTCGCGGCGATCGATCCATCAGGCCGCTACGCCGGCCTGGTTTTCGTTCCCGACGCGCATCTCGTTAATTTGGAGGCGGACGCGAGCGCCCCCACCCTTGCAAGCATAGCGCGCTTTCCCGATCGTTTCCTCACGCCAGCCATGAATATAACGCTCGCCGCCCACCTCTTCGAGCAAAACGAGAGCGAAGCCCTCGCCGTCGTCGATAATGAACGCGATCGTCGCGTGATCGGCTTGCTGACCGAAGCGCATGTTCTGCGCCGCTATACGGATGAACTCGATAAAGCGCGTCGAGACCTTTCAGGCGAGACCTGGACCGCAAATAGCTGAGCGCGCTTGCGCCGGCAAATTCACCGGCGGAGCGGAGGCGGCCTCGCCGGAAAGAAGATCCGATTAGATAAGCCAGATTCGTCTAATTAGTCTATAATTATTCTTATTAAAGGCTCTTCATGCGTCATTTCATCGCGCGACTTCACGATAGCGCAGCGAAATAGAGGTAATTCCACATAAGAACTTGACGCAATGCCCCTTTTTTGCCTATAGGAACGCTTATTATACGCTATGCCGAACGGCATCTGTCGTTACTTTGTTTCCTGAGGGCGCACCCTCATCAATGGCTTGGCGACTAACGTTAATATCGAAGGAATTTTCAGGCTACGCCAAATTTATTCTTTAACGTGGGCGCTGCTTAATGATAGGCGATATTCGCATCACGTTTATGATGTTCGCCTCAGTTCATGAAACGGGCGAGACGCGACCGGAGGAGTCTTTAGGATGCCCCAGGTTTTGACATCGAACGCGCCAATTTCTTCGGCTTTCGCGGCGGCGGACTCGCAGACCAATGAAGCTCGGGTCGTCATCGGCGGCGTGACGCTCGCACTCGACGAGATCCTGAACAAGGAGCTTTTCACTCCGGATAAGGTCAAGGCATTTAGCGAAATTTTCGAAAACAATAAGCCATTTCAGCATATCGTCTTCGAAGGCCTGTTCGCGCCCCAACTCCTCGAGCTGATGTACGCCGAGTTCGATCGGCAAAAATGGAGCGATTGGCGGCGTTTCGACAATACGCATGAGCGCAAGCGTGGATCGCTGCCCAATACCCGGTTCGGCCACGCGACGCAGCTCTATTTCAACACGATCCATTCCGGCTTCTTCGTCGAATTTCTCCAAAAGATTACCGGCGTAGAGGGGCTCCTTCCCGATCCGACGCTCGCGGCGGGCGGCCTGCATGAGATTCCGGAAGGCGGCCGGTTCTCGATGCACGTCGACTTCAACCAACATCCTGTCACGAGGCTCGACAATCGTCTGGTGTTCATCACCTACCTCAACAAGGACTGGCAGCCTTCCTATGGCGGCGCCCTCGAGCTCCACGGCATGGACGATGGCGACCCCAAGGTTGCAATCGCCCCCGTCTTCGGCCGATCGGCTTTATTCTATCACTCGTCCAAGAGCTTGCATGGCCATCCCGATCCGGTCAATGCGCCGAATGGGCGTCCGCGGCGGTCCGCCGCCGCCTATTTCTACAGCAATGGGCGCTCGGATGGCGAAAGCCCGGAGTTTCACACGACGCTCTACCCCAAGCCGGCGCCGCTTGTGCGAAATCAGAAATTGTCAAATATCCTGAAATATCTGACGCCCCCGATCCTGGTCGACGCTTTAAGGCTGGCCAGGAAAACCATCAAGCGATAGCGCGAGGCGATTGCGCTTGTAGAAAAGTCCTGAACCTGCGAGGGCGAAGCGCAGTTTACGCGAAAACGCAAGCAGCCCATACTGACGCAGCCGCATTCGGGCGATTCGCGCCTGAAGCGGCGAATGCGCCAGAATGGCGAATGATTTCGCGGTCGGCTTGCCTGTGGCTACTCCCGGTCGGCTCCGGTCCGCCTAGAGCATGTTCCGAAAAAGTTGATCGACTTTTTCGATCAGAACATGCTCCAACTTATTGATCTGGAGCGAGTTCTTATCGACTGGATGATTCCATCCAATCGGAACGCGCTCTAGGAGCGAGGTCGCAAGCTTTGCCAATTGGCCCCCGCCGCCTTGTCACAGCGGAAAAACACGAGGACGACGCGGAGACATCCCTGCGTCCGTCGATGCTCGCCGATTTCACTGGCCAGGAGGCCGCGCGCAGCAATCTCAAGGTTTTCATCGAAGCCGCCAAAGCGCGTCGCGAGGCGCTCGACCACGTCCTGTTGTGGGGCCCCCCCGGACTTGGCAAGACCACCCTTGCGCAGATCGTCGCCCGCGAGCTTGGCGTCAATTTTCGTTCGACCTCGGGACCGGTCATCGCCAAGGCGGGCGATCTCGCCGCCCAGCTCACCGGGCTCGAAGAGCGGGACGTGCTTTTCATCGATGAAATTCATCGCCTGAACCCGGCGATCGAGGAGATCCTCTATCCGGCTATGGAGGACTTTCAGCTTGATCTCATGATCGGCGAAGGCCCCGGCGCGCGCTCGGTCAAGATCGACCTCGCCAAATTTACGCTTGTCGGAGCGACGACCAGGGCTGGCCTTCTAACGACGCCGCTGCGCGATCGTTTCGGCATTCCGATTAGGCTTGAATTCTACACTGTCGAAGAGCTGGAGCGCATCGTCCGGCGCGGCGCGCGCGTGCTCGCCGTCACGGTCTCGGACGACGGCGCCAATGAAATCGCAAGGCGCGCGCGCGGAACTCCCAGAATCGCCGGACGTCTCTTGCGCCGCGTCCGCGATTTCGCGGCGGTCGACAAAGAGCCAAAGATCACCCGCTCGGTCGCCGACAAAGCGCTGCGCCTTCTCGATGTCGATACGATCGGGCTTGATCAGATGGATCGACGCTACCTCGATACGGTCGCGGTTTCTTTCGGCGGCGGCCCCGTCGGAATCGAGACGATCGCCGCGGCGCTTTCCGAGCCGCGCGACGCGATCGAGGACATCATCGAACCCTATCTCATCCAACAGGGTTTCTTAAAGCGCACGCCGCGCGGCAGGGTCCTCATGCCGCTCGCCTTCCGGCATCTCGGGCTAAAGGAGCCGGATCTCGAAAGCCGGCAATTCGGGCTGTTTTCAGAGGCTGACGACAGCGCGTCTTGAACGGGAAAGCGCAAGCGCGCCGATCCGGGTGCGGGTCGTCGGGCCCTGTCGCTTGAACCCTTTGCTTCCGCCAGGACTCGAACGCAAGATCAGAGCGCTGTCGTCGCGGCGAGGGCATCGAGCTCCGGCTCCGCATGACAAACGCCCTCGGCCGTCGCCGGCCCCATCGCGGCGAGCATTTCGGCGATCGAGGACGCAACATGGCGGGCCATAATCTTGCGATTCGTCTCACGGCTATAGGCGAGAGGCGCGCCGAAGACGAGATCGCACCGGATCGGATCGCCCTTGAGAACCGACCAGAGATGCGGAAGCAGGGCGGCGTCGCCAAACCATGCGGCTGATGGAGACGAATATCGGATCGCGACCGGCTGCACGGAGACGGCCTCGACATCATGGGCCTTGGCGAGAAGATCGCGCGCGGCGGCGAAATGCGAGCTGTGAAACTTGCGAAGCGTCAGGCCGTCGCCTGTCGTGCCTTCGGGGAACAGAAGCGCGCAACGCCCGGCCAGCATGCGTTGCGCCATAGCCGAATTCGCGCCCGGGATCGTCTTTCGTTTCTTTCGATCCACAAAGACCGTCTCCTGCAATTGCGCGAAGGCCGAGATCATGGGCCAACTCCCCACCTCTTTCTTGGCGAGGAAACAGATCGGTTCGATGCTGCAAAGCGCAAGGATGTCGATCCATGAAACATGATTTGCAGCGAGAAGCCGAGGGCCGCCCGGAGCCGAGCGCCCCTCCGCGAAGACCTTTATCTGCAGCAAGCGCGCCAGCGTCCGGCCGAAGAAGATCGGAATCCAAAGCCGGATCGGCCAGCCCCGGCGCAAGGCGACCCATTGTAGCGGAGCAGCGACCAGCAAGAAAAAGATCAGCGCCAGACCAATCATCGTAATGCGCAGATAGGCCATGAGTCTTTGCAGATCCCTGAAGCGATGCGCCACCGTTTAATACGGCGGACTTGCAGTTTGATGACAGCTACGCGTCATTTCTCTGCAAGTTCGAGCTTAAGCTCCATGGATCAGGGGGCCTGACTCCTCGTCATGAAAGCTTCGCGTCGCGCCCCTACGTTGCTTCTTTCCACCTCTTTGGCGAGATTCGTGAAATCATGTGGTCAATCGGCACGCCCTTGGGGGGGATTGTTCAACGCCCCGCCCGCTTCATCAAACCGCGCCGCATCATTCGCGACTTGGGCGGCCTGCCTGCGACGCTTGGACGATTCGGACAATTCGAAGTCAGGCTTGCGACCACCAAGCAAGAGATCCGCAAGGCGCAACGCCTGCGCTTCCAAGTCTTCTACGAGGAAGGCGGCGCCACGCCACAGCAAGGGGCTGCGCTGATCCGACGCGACATTTGTCCATTCGACGCAATCTGTGATCATCTCCTCGTCATTGACATGGAGGCGCGAAATCGCTTCGGCCGACTCAAGCCGAAAGTGGTCGGCACCTATCGCCTATTGCGTGGGGACGTCGCGCAACGCCGCCTCGGTTTCTACAGCCAACGCGAGTTCGACATTGCGCCGCTCCTCGCGCGACACACGGACAAGCAGTTCCTTGAACTCGGCCGCTCTTGCGTCCATGCGAAATATCGCTCGAAACGCGTCATAGAACTCTTGTGGCGAGGACTCTGGCTCTATGCCAAGCACCATCGCATCGACGTGTTGATCGGCTGCGCGAGCCTGCCCGGCGTCAATCCGCTTGCGCTTGCGCTGCCCTTAAGCTTCCTGCATTACCAGGCCTCGGCCGTCAACGAATGGAGCGTTCGCCCGCTTGCCGGCCGCGTGGAGATGGCGATCCTCGACAAGGCCGCGGTCGACCCGCGCAGAGGGATCGCGGCGCTGCCGCCTTTGCTCAAGGCTTATCTGCGCGTCGGAGCTCGGTTTGGCGACGGCGCGGTGATCGACAAGCAATTTGGAACCACCGACGTCTTCACGATCATGCCGCTCGCGGATATCGAGGAACGCTACATCAGCTATTATGGCGGCCCGATGGAAATGCCGGACAGCCTTGTCGCCTGAGCGGCGGCTTGATCTCGGCTCTGTGATTTATGAATCGTATTTTGATGCGGAAGCGAGCTCGTCATCGGTGCCGATTCGCGCGAGTCGATCATAGATTTCGACGACCCCAAGTTTCAGGACGCCCTAGCGAAACTACGCGCGCGATGACAGCGTCCGCTTAATTTTTTATTGAATTGCGGCCAATTTGCACGGCCGCCGTAAGGCCCGAGCAAGATCCGTGGGACAAATTCCGACTGTTCCCCTCGGAAGCAAACAGCCATGCTCACGGCGACGCTCTATTACAATTCGATCATAAAAAACTACTCGAAAACCTTGGCTTCAACCGCATCGGAGCCAACGGTCGCTCAGGCGACAAAATATTATCTGGCGAACATAGGCAGCGTGACATCCATAAGCGGTCTTTTGAACAACGACAAACTCTACAATTATGTCATGACGGCCTTTGGCCTCAGCGACATGATGAATGCGAAAGGGCTAATTCGCCAGGTTCTCGAAGGCGGCGTCACCAGCAGCACGAGCCTCGCCAATACGTTGAACGATCCGCGCTATAAAGCGCTCGCTACGGCGTTCAATTTCGCCGCAAATGGCGCGGCGGCGACCCAAGCGACGTCGGCCCAACAAGACGTCGTCAATAATTATGTCGAACAAACGCTCGAAACCAACGCCGGACAGCAAAACCAAGGCGTTCAGATGGCGCTCTACTTCCAGCGCATGGCTCCGAGCATCACCAGCGCCTACAGCATACTTGGGGATAAACAACTGTTGAGCGTCGTGCAGACCGCGCTTGGCTTGTCGCCGCTGATGTCAACCGAGCCCATCGACACACAGGCCGCCTTGATCAGCAAGCAGCTTAACATCAGCGATCTTCAGAACCCGGCCAAGCTGCAACAATTCATCGATAGATTCACCGCAAATTATGACGCCCAGAATGCCTCGGCCCAGTCCACGTCGCCGACCTTGGCGCTGTTCGTCAACTCCCCCGGCATCAGCTCCAACCTCCTTCTCCAACTCGCCAATCTGAAACTCGGAGGCTCTTAGCTCATGCAGTCCGGGCTTTACGTCACCCTCTCCGCTCAGGTCGCGATCGAGCGGCGGCTGACGACGATCGCGGCCAATATCGCCAACCAAAGCACGCCGGGCTACAGGGCCGAGGAGGTAGACTTCAAGACGCTCGTCTCGCGCGCCGGAGACAAGCCCGTCGCTTTTGTCTCGCAAGGCGACACGTTTATTTCCCGTCGCCCCGGCGTTCCGATCAAGACCGACGCCCCGTTCGATGTCGCTGTCCAGGGCGACGGCTGGCTCGCGCTGCAAACGCCGGCGGGAACCGTTTACACGCGCGATGGCCGCATGCGCATGTTGGAGAGCGGCGCATTGCAGAGCATCGACGGCTATCCTGTCCTTGATGCCGGCAATACGCCCATTCTTCTCGATCCTGACGGAGGACCACCGACCATCGCCCGAGACGGAATGATCTCGCAGAATGGCCATCAGATCGGCGCTATTGGCCTGTTCAGCCTGGACGAGACCGCCAAACTCAAGCGCTATGACAATTCCGGCATCATTTCCGATAAGCCGGCGACTCCCGTCCTCGACTTCACCCGAAACGGGATCGCGCAAGGCTATGTCGAAGGGGCGAATGTCAATCCGATTCTGGAAATAGCTAAAATGATCACGATCTCGCGCGCCTTCGAAAGCATTTCTTCGGCGCTGACGGGATCCGAATCCTCGCTCAAGGACGCGATCAAGACGCTCGGCTCTTCATCATGACGGCGCATTCGCTTGCCCGTCTCGAACTTGCCGTGGAGCGGACGCTCAAGGAGCTGGCTCTGGTCCGCGTTTCAGGCAGCGTCGCCGAGGTCGCGTCTTCGCATGCGCGCGTAACCGGGCTATCGCGATTCTTGCAACTCTTGGATTGCGTCGCCTTCGACGCCGATGATCAAAGGCAATTCGCGGAAGTCGTGCGAATCGATGGGCAAGGCGCGACGGTCAAAACCTTCGACACCAACATTCCGATGCGGCTCGGCGGCAGAGTCTATCGCATCGGCCCATTGCGTCTCGCGCCGCATCGGAGCTGGAAGGGACGCGTGCTGAACGCGCTCGGCGCCCCGATCGACGCGGCCGGCCCGTTGCGGCAGGGCGATGAAGAGCGTCCAATCGACGCCGCACCGCCGCCCGCAATGCAGCGAAGCCGCATTACAAAGCCCTTGAAGACCGGAGTGCGGGTGATCGATCTGTTCGCCCCGATCTGCGCCGGCCAAAGGATCGGGATCTTCGCGGGATCAGGCGTCGGCAAGTCGACCCTCCTCGCAATGCTCGCCGGATCGCGGGATTTCGGCGCCGTTGTCATCGCCCTCGTCGGCGAACGCGGCCGAGAAGTGCGCGAATTCCTCGAAGACGCCTTGGCCGCGAACCGCGCTCTTGCCGTCGCCGTCGTGGCGACCGGAGACGAGAGCCCGACGATGCGCCGCCTTGCGCCAAAGACCGCCATGACAATCGCCGAATTTTTTCGCGATCAAGGCGAATCCGTGCTCCTCATCGTCGATTCCGTCACGCGTTTCGCCCATGCCGCGCGCGACATCGCGCTGGCGGCTGGAGAGCCTGCCGTTGCGCGCGGCTATACGCCGAGCGTTTTCAGCGATCTGCCAAAGCTTCTCGAAAGAGCAGGTCCTGGCGAAGAAAAGAAAGGCTCGATTACGGGCGTCTTTTCGGTCCTTGTCGACGGCGACGATCACAACGATCCGGTGGCCGACGCCATCCGCGGCACGCTCGACGGACATATCGTTCTCGATCGCGCGATCGCCGATCAAGGCCGCTTTCCCGCCGTCAACGTCTTGGCGTCGATCTCGCGTCTGGCTCAGATTGCCTGGACCGGCGAACAGCAGAGCCTTGTCGCAAAATTACGCGGCCTCATCGCGCGCTATGAGGACACGCGCGACCTTCGCCTCATGGGCGGCTATCGGGAAGGCGGCGACGCCGAACTCGACCAGGCCATTGCGATGGTCCCCAAAATCTACGAGGCGATGAGGCAAACGCCGCGGTCCGGGCCGAGCAAGGATGCGTTTCGCGAACTCGCCAAAGTCTTGCAGGACAAGTAGGCGCGCCCCGCGTGGGAATTCACTCAATGGAGTCGATAAGGCTCGCGTTGCCGCCAACGGCGGCCGTGTTGATCGAGACCGATTGTTCGACGCAGAATCGGTCGAGGTAATGCGGTCCGCCAGCTTTCGGTCCAGTGCCCGAGAGACCGAAACCGCCGAAGGGCTGCGCGCCAACAACGGCGCCGATCATGTTGCGATTGACATAGCAATTGCCGGCTAATCGCCGTTCGACAATATGCTCGACGGTCGCGTCGATGCGCGAATGCACCCCTAACGTCAAACCATAGCCGCTGGATTCGAGCGCATCGAGCAAGCGATCGAGCTCGTCGGCCTTGTAGCGAACCACATGGAGGATCGGGCCAAAGACCTCGCGCCTGAGGTCGCCGGCAGAGGCAAGCTCGAAGATATGCGGCGCGACATAGAAGCCCTTTTGCGGCGCGCTCGCAGGAGCCTCGCCGGCAAGATGAATAATGGCGGTTCTACGCATCGCCTCGATGTGAGACTCGAGGCTCTCCTTGGCGGCTTGATCAATGACCGGGCCGATATGAACGCCGAGATCGCGCGGATCGCCGACCAAAAGCTCCCGCCCGGCGCCGCTGATCATCGCGATCATCTTGTCCGCCACATCCTCCTGGAGGCAGAGAAGCCGAAGCGCCGAGCAGCGCTGCCCGGCCGAGCGAAACGCCGAGGCCGCGACATCATCGCTGACCTGCTCCGGCAATGCCGTGGCGTCGACTATCATCGCATTCACGCCGCCGGTCTCAGCGATCAGAGCCGCGATGGCGCCGTCCTTCGCGGCGAGGGCGCGATTGATCCTTGCGGCGGTCTCCATCGAGCCTGTGAAGGCGACCCCGGCGACGTCCGGCAAAGCGACGAGCGCCGCGCCTATCTGCCCACCTCCCGGCAAGAGATGCAAAGCCTGCGCGGGCGCTCCGGCGCGATGAAACGCCTCGACGACGGCAGCCGCAATCAACGGCGTCTGTTCGGCGGGCTTGGCGAGGACGCTATTGCCGGCGACAAGGGCGGCGGCGACCTGACCGAGAAAGATCGACAGCGGAAAGTTCCATGGGCTGATGCAGACAAAGACGCCGCGGCCGCGCCAATAAAGCCTGTTGTCTTCTCCGGTAGGGCCCTGCATCACGACGGAGGATTCGAACCGCCGCCGCGCTTCTTGAGCGTAATAGCGGCAGAAATCGATCGCCTCCCGCCATTCGCCGACGGCGTCGTCAAGAGTCTTGCCCCCCTCAATCTGGAGAAGACGGAGCCATTGCGGCGCCTGCGCTTCGAGGTCTTGCGCGACGCGTTCGAGACAGGCGGCGCGCGAACCGACCGGCGTGCGCGACCAGAGCCGGAAGCCTGCGCGGGCCGCCTGCATCGCCTCCGCCAATTGGTCAGGAATCGCCTCATGAACGACTCCGATGATCGAACCGTCTATCGGCGAGATGACGTCGCGCGCGGCGCCCTTTCGCCGCCGGCCCGAGACGATCGGCGCGGCCTCGCGGATGGGTTGCGCTTTCGCAATCGCCTCCATCAGCGCGCCGAGGGTCCGCCGATCGCCGAATTCAACGCCTTTCGCGGCTTTGCGCGACGGCATGTAAAGATCTTCCGGCAAAGGTAGAGTCGGCGCGCGGGCGCGGCGCGCATCGCTGATGACGGCTTGCGGCCGAGCCAAGAGTTCGCGCGGCTCGACATGCGGGTCGCCAAGGCGCGCGACAAAAGAGGAATTGGCGCCATTTTCGAGAAGACGCCGCACCAGATAGGCGAGCAGATTTGCATGCGCCCCAACCGGCGCGTAGACGCGGCAAGGAAGCGCGGAAAATTCGCTACGCAGGGCCGCAAAAAGCCCTTCGCCCATGCCGTGGAGACGCTGGAACTCAAAACCCTCGACGCCGCCCGCCAGTTCGATGATCGTCGCCACGGTCAGCGCGTTATGCGTCGCAAATTGCGGGTAGACGGCGTCGCGCGCCGCAAGAAGCCGCTTTGCGCAAGCCAGATAATTCAGATCGGTCATCGCCTTGCGGGTGAAGACGGGATAGTCGGCAACGCCGCGCTCCTGCGCGCGCTTGATCTCCGTATCCCAATAAGCGCCCTTGACGAGCCTCAGCATCAACCGGCGATTGCATTGGCGCGCGGCAACCACGACATGATCGATGACCATCAAGGCGCGTTTCTGATAGGCCTGCACGGCGAGGCCGAAGCCGTCCCAGCCGGCGAGCGAAGGATCGAACAGCAAGAGATCGACGACATCGAGCGAAAGCTCAAGCCGATCGGCTTCTTCGGCGTCGATGGTGAAATTCAAGTCATGCCGTTTCGCCATGCGCGCGAGTTCGGCGGCGCGAGGCGCAAGCTCGGCCAGGACGCGCGCACGCGACTGCGGCTCGTAGCGCGGGTGCAACGCCGAGAGCTTGACCGAAATGCCTGGCCGCTCGGCTGAAGACTTCTGCGAAGCCGACGCGCCGATAGCCTCGATCGCATGCGCATAGGAGGCGAAATAATGCTTGGCGTCGTCCTTGGTCCGAGCGCCCTCGCCGAGCATGTCGAAGGAATAACGAGAGAGCCGCCCTTCGTGCGAGGACGCGCGGCTCAAGGCGCTCTCGATCGTCTCGCCAAAGACGAAATGCGATCCCATGAGCTGCATCGCTTGCCGCGCGGCCGCGCGCACTGCGCCCATGCCGATTCTGCGCGCGACGTCGGCGACGATTCCATGCGCGGTCTTGCCCTTCTCGATGACTTGGGCGGTGACCCCGAGCGCCCAGGCGGCGGCGGAGACGAGCAGCGCCTCCGAGCCCCCGGCATGGCTCCGCCAATGCGCCGAAGCGAGCTTGTCCTCTATCAGCAAGTCGGCGGTGTAATCGTCGGGAACGCGCAAAAGCGCCTCGGCGAGCACCATCAGGGCAAGGCCCTCCTCCGACGATAGGGAATATTCGCGCAACAAATCTTCGAGACCGCCGATGCGAGAGGACTTCGCCCGCACCGCCGCGATAAGACGCGAGGCCAATGAATCGATCCGCGCCTCGGCGTCCCTGGCCAAGTCCGCATCTTTGAGGAACTCGGCGGCGAGCGGCTCATCGGCTGGCGCGTAAGGCGCTGCGAAAACTGGAAGCGCGAGCTCGGAAGTCATGCGAAGCCTGCTTTGGAAAAAGCTGATCGATGCTTCAAATATAAGATGTCTAGAGCCGCAGCGAAGAGGCTGAACTGCGCAACAGCCTCAAACCCCACCACACCAACGACCAGGCCACGCCGCAACACACACGGTCTATTCGGCGTAGCTCGCGACATTCGCCGGATAGACCTCTTCGAGCGCATCATGGAAGATTTCGACCGCTTGGAGAAGATCGGCCTCCTCGATGACGAGCGGAGGCGCGAAACGAATGACCGTCTCATGCGTGTCCTTAGTGAGGACGCCGCGCCGCATCATTGCGAGGCACACATCCTTCGCCTTGGCGCGCGCCGGGTCGAGCTCGACGCCGACCCAAAGCCCTTTGCCGCGAACGTCGACAATGGCCGGATGATCGATTCTGGACAGCGCGTCGAGCAAGATCTTGCCGAGAACGAAACTGCGACGCGCCAGATCTTCGTCCTGCAGGACGCGGATCGCCGCGCGCGCGACCGCGGCCGCAAGCGGATTGCCGCCGAAAGTCGAGCCATGGCTGCCCGGATCGAACACATCCATCACCGCGCGGCGCGCCACGAAGGCGGAGACAGGCAACAAACCGCCGCCAAGCGCCTTGCCGACGATGAGGCCGTCGGGTCTGGCGTTTTCATGTTCAAAGCAGAAATTCCGCCCCGTGCGCCCGAAGCCGGACTGAACCTCGTCGAAGATCAGCAAGACGCCATGCCGGTCGCAGATCCGCCGCAGCGCCGCGAGATAGCCAACGGGCGGCACGATGACGCCAGCCTCGCCCTGAACTGGTTCAATGAGGACAGCCGCCGTGCACGGCCCTATCACCGCCTCGAGCGCGGCCGGATCGCCATAAGGCGCGGTGACGAAACCAGGAGCGAATGGACCAAAACCGCGCCGGCATGACGGTTCGGTCGAAAAGCCGATGATTGATGTCGTGCGGCCATGGAAATTCCCCGCGGCGACGATGATTTCCGCTTTGTCCTGCGGAATCAAAAGCCGGTCATAGCCATAGCGGCGCGCCGCCTTGATCGCGGTCTCGACCGCCTCGGCTCCGGTGTTCATCGGCAGGCAGACGTCGAGCCCGGCCAGGGTCGCGAGATCCTCGCAGAAACCGCCGAGATTGTCGCAATGATATGCGCGCGAAACGAGATCGAGGCGCCCCAGCTGGAGCGAAAGAGCCTCGACGAGGCGCGGATGCAGATGGCCGAAGCTCGCCGCCGAATAGGCGCTCATCATGTCGATGTAGCGCTTGCCTTCGACGTCAAAGAGATGCGCGCCGCGCCCATGCGCGAGCACTACCGGAAAAGGCGCATAGTTTTTCGCTCCGAAGCGGGCTTCGCGCTCAATGACGCTCTTTAGGGACATGGGAGGCGCTCTAACTTTTGCTTGCCGCATTACTTCCACTTGTCGAAAAGCGCCGCCCACGCCAGAAAACGCCCGCGCCGCCGCTTCTTGCGACAGGAATATATATCACATAAAGACTGCGTTTTTCCCTCGGAAACTCAGCGGCTTAGGCGCAGATTATGCGAACCGCGGCCCGGCTTGAGCGCAAAAATTCGCCTGCGCCGTTTTGGCGGCGGCGGCGGGGGACTATCCTCATGCGAATCAGGCGAACGCCAACATGCGAGAGACCCATGCCGCGCCGACACATGGTCGATGAAATGGACCTTAAAATCATGCGGCGGATTCAGCTCGACGCGCGAATCAGCAATGTCCGTCTCGCCGAGGATGTGCATCTCTCGCCGAGCGCCTGCCTCGACCGGGTGAAGGCGCTCGAAAAAGACGGGCTCATCCGCCGCTATGTCGCGGATTTCGACCTGGCTAAAATCTGCAGCACCGTGATGCTTCTCGTCGAAGTCATTCTCGAGAATCACAGGGAAGCCGATTTCGAGCGTTTCCTCGCCGCGATCCGCATGCGCGAGGAGGTGCTGGAATGTTACAAGATCGGCGGCCGGATCGATTATCTGATGCGGGTGATCTGCCGCGACATAGAGCATTATAATGAACTCAGCGATTTCATGAGTCGCGGCGAATTAGGGATCGAGAAATTCCACGGCCATGTCGTGCTGGCCATGGACAAGAGTTTTTATGGCTATCCGCTCGACTTGCTCATGGAGCCGCAAAAGCGGGGGTGAGCTCTTTTTGTAATCCGGCTGGAGACGCCACAGGAGAAAGGATCGCTGCTTCACGCCGCAGGGCTACGAGCCCGCTCATCATCCCCGCTATTCGGCTGATAGAAATCTCTCATCCACCGGAACGCCATAGCCGATCGCCAGACGATTGGTCTCATTCGCGACGCCTATCACCGCAAGCAACTCAGCCAATTGTTCGTCCGTCATGCCCTTGGCGCGCGCGGAAGCGGTATGAGACGCGATGCAATAATTGCAATTATTCGTGACGCTGACCGCTATATAGACCAGCTCCTTTGTCAAAGGATCCAAGGCGCCTTGCGCCATGACCTGCTTGATGGTCTCCCATATGCGCTTCAAGGTCGGCGGATGATTGGCGAGCGCTTTCCAAAAATTATTGATCCAATCGGTCTTGCGGGTCGCTTTAATATCCTCGTAAACCGCCAGGACCTCCGCGGAAGCCGAATTTTCCTCAATCAACGCCGCCACTTTGCCGTCTCCTCTTTTTGTCTCGCGGATCTGCGCATCGCGCCGCCGGCGCCTCTCTGTCAGCTATACTGCTCGCGCGGAAAAATCCGGGCCATAACGCGCGAGAAACAGGCCGACGGCTTCCTCGACATGGGCTTGTATCTGCTCGTCGCTGAGCGCATTCCATCCCGGCGCGACCAGTTCGAGGACATGGCGGTTGCAGAAGATCGCGCCGAGAAATAGCTTCGCGGCGAGTTCCGGATCGAGACAGCGGAGCTTCCCGCGCCGCATCGCCGCGCCGAGGTAACGGGCGAGCTTGTCCAAGACGCGGCCCGGCCCTTGCGTGTAGAAGATTCGGCCGAGTTCCGGCTCGCGCGGCGCTTCCGACACCACCATTCGGTAGAGCGCGAGGGAATCCGCGCTGACGAGGAACCGCAGCAAGCTGACGCCGAGTTCGAAGAGGACCTCGCGCGGCGGCGCCTCGACCGACAGTTCGCTGTCGTCCACACCGGTGATCCGCGCCGAACGGCTGCGCACCATTGCCGAGAAAAGCCCCTCCTTGCTGCCAAAATGCCGATAGAGGGTTTCTTTTGAGGCTCCGGCCTGGGCCGCGATCATCTGCATTGTGGTCTCGGCGAAACCGCGATCGAGAAACACCCGTTCGGCCACCGCCGCGATTTCCTCGCGGCGCTTTTCCCCACGCGGGACGCGGCGGACCGCATTGTCCTTCGCGGGCGTTGACACTTGAGCATTCTGCATATAACCGTACCAATGAGTTCGCTTATGTCAAAACATGCGTTACACGCCTTCCTTCTGCAATCCCTTACGCCACATTGTACAGCGGCTTTCAATGGGCTCACAGGCAGCGATAGCTTCTTATGACCGACGCTCTTCCAGACCATGAGCTCTTGCGCGAGGAAGAGGCGCGAGAGGCCAAAGAAAAGGAGCTCCCGGCTCCGGACGGCGTCGAGCACGCCGCCGGCGGTCCCGAAGCGGCTGCGGAAAGCGTCCGCCGCAAGCGCCGTCCTTTCATCTTGCGGCTCTCCATCATCGGCGGCGCGCTGCTGGTCGGCGGCGGCGTCTATTTTTGGTTATCGTCCCGCAACATCGTATCGACGGACGACGCCTACACCGACGGCCGCGCCGTGACGATCGCGCCGCAGGTCTCGGGACTTGTCGTCTCGCTGGATGTCGCCGACAACCAATTCGTGCGCGAGGGCGATCCGCTGATTCATATCGATCCGCGACAATATGTTCATGACCGCGACTCGGCCCAAGGCGCGCTTGACGTCGCCAAGGCCCAACTCGCCGGCCAGAGGCTCGGAGCTGAGATCGCCCGCAAGAATTTTCCTGCTTTGCTGAAGCAATCACAAGCGCAGCTTGCGTCGGCGCAGGCCGCGGAGGTGAAGGCGCAGGCCGATTATCAGCGCCAACGCAGCCTGCCGAAACAAGCGACGACCCAGCAGGAGGTTGACGCCGCCACGGCCGCACTCCGGCAAGCGCAAGCCCAAGTGCAGCTGGCCGAGGCGCAAGTCCTGGCGGCCGAGCCTGCGCCCCAGCGCATCGGCCAGGCCGACGCGGATGTCGGCCAGCTGACGGGCCAGGTCGAGCAGGCTCAGGCCAAGCTCGACCAAGCGAAATTGAATCTTGACTGGACGGTTGTCAGGGCGCCGCAGGACGGGTGGATCACCAAGCGCAATGTCGAACTTGGCAATTACGTGACCCCCGGCCAGCAGATCTTCTCGATCGTCTCGCCGGAGGTCTGGGTGACCGCCAATTTCAAGGAAAACCAGCTTGGCGGAATTCGTCCTGGACAGCCGGTGAAAATCCAGGTGGACGCTTATCCGCAGCTCGCCCTCAAGGGACATGTGGACAGCATCCAGCTCGGATCCGGCTCGAAATTCACTGCTTTTCCGCCCGAGAACGCAACCGGCAATTTCGTCAAGATCGTCCAGCGCCTGCCCGTCAAGATCGTCATCGACAGCGGCCTCGATCCAAAGCTTCCGCTTCCGCTCGGCCTCTCTGTGGTCCCGACGGTGACGCTGAAATGAGCGAGGCGCAGACTGACGACGCTCGGCAATGGAAGCCCGCCCACAATCCATGGGCCATTGCGGTCGTGGTCACGCTCGCGGCCTTCATGGAGATCCTCGACACGACGATCGTCAATGTCGCTTTGCCCCATATCGCCGGCAGCCTGTCGTCGAGCAATGACGAAGCGACCTGGGCGCTCACGTCCTATCTCGTCGCCAATGGAATTGTTCTCACGATCTCCGGCTGGCTCGCGGCGGTGATCGGCCGCAAGCGCTATTTCCTGATCTGCATCGCCATGTTCACCGTCTGCTCCTTCCTTTGCGGGATCGCGAGCAGCTTGCCGCAGCTTGTCGCCTTCCGGCTCCTGCAGGGCTTTTTTGGCGGCGGCATGCAGCCGAGCCAGCAATCGATCATTCTCGACACTTTTCCGCCGAACAAACGCAGCGCCGCATTTGGCGTGACCGCGATCGCAACCATCGTTGCGCCTGTGCTTGGGCCGACATTGGGCGGCTACATCACGGACACTCTCAACTGGCGGTGGATATTCTTCATCAATCTGCCGGTGGGATTGATCGCGATATTTTTCGTCTTCATTCTGGTCGAGGATCCGCCTTGGCAGAAAAGGCTGTCGCGCCACGTCGATTTCATCGGGCTGTTCCTGATCACGCTCGGGCTCGGCGCCTTGCAGGTCACGCTCGATCGCGGCGAGGACGAGGATTGGTTCGGATCGCGCTTCATTCAGATCACGGCTGTATTGGCGGTGGTCGGAATCTTCGGCGCCATCGGCTGGCTGCTTACCGCCAAGAAGCCAGTCGTTTCGCTCGAAGTCTTCAAGGATCGGAATTTCACGATGGGATGCGTTTGCATCGCGGCGACAGGCGCAGTCCTCTACGCCGGCGCCGTGGTCATCCCGCAATTCACCCAGACCTTGATCGGCTATAATGCGACATGGTCCGGGCTGATCCTTTCGCCGGGCGGCGTCGCCATCATTGTTCTGATTCCAGTCGTCACGCAATTGATGCGGTTCGTTCAAACCCGCATCCTGATCGCCGCCGGCTTCGTCATCATGGGAGCGGCCTTCGTCTATTCGAGCCAGCTCACCTTGGACATCGATTTCCGCACGCTGGTCATCATGCGCTCAGCGCAGACGGCGGGGCTCGCCTTCCTTTTCGTGCCGATCAGCACGATCGCCTACACGACTTTGCCGCGCGAGCTGAACGGCGACGCGACCGCGCTTTTCGTCATGTTCCGCAATGTCTTCGGCTCGATTGGAATCGCCATAGCGAGCAGCATGATCATCCAGCGGATGCAGGTTCATCAATCCTATCTGGCGCAATGGGCGACGCCTTTCCATCAGCCTTACAATGAACTCGTGGCGCGCTACGAAGCGACGCTGCTGGCGTCGGGACACGCCGCGAGTTCGGCGCATGATGTCGCGGTCGGGAAGGTCTATCAGGTTTTTCAGGCGCAGGCCGCGGTGCTCGGCTATTCGGACGTCTTTCTTTTGGCCGGCGCCGTGGCCTTTGCGGTGGCGCCTTTGTGTTTCTTGCTCTCCGGCGTCAAGGGCGGGGGCGGCGGCGGCGCGGCCCACTAGACCGAGATCCACGAGGTCGGAGCAGTTCATGCGCCCAGCCAGTTCCCTCATGAGCTCCATATTTGGAGCCAAGCCGAGCCTAGCCAGCGGACGCAGCCTGGCGATGCTGGCGGCGCTGTTCTCTCTGCTTTTGGAAGGCGGCTGTCTCTCTGTCGGGCCGGACTTCGCGCCGCCGGACCCTTTGCTGCCCCGAGCTTCGTTCTACGGCAAGCCAGAGCCGGCCGCGCCGGACGACAGCCTGCCCCCCGGCGGCCCGACGAAGAGCAATAGCGCGCAAGTCGATCCCGAATGGTGGGCCGCGTTTCGCGATCCGGTGCTGACGTCGCTCGCCAACCGCGTCGTCGGCGCCAATCTCGATGTGCGATCGGCGAGCGTCAGACTTGCCGAGAGCCGGTTCCAACGCGGGGTCACCGCCTCGGCCGCCTTCCCGAGCGTCAATTTCAGCCCCTCCTATCAACGCGAATTATTAAGCCAGAATGGAATCGTGAGCCTGGGCAGCGCTTTAACGGGCGCGCCCATAAAAGTGCCGCCCATCAGCATCTATCAAGTTGGCTTCGACGCCTCCTGGGAGATCGACATCTGGGGCCATGTCAGGCGCCAGATCGAAGCGGCGGAGGCGGAGGTCGAAAGCTCGGAATATCAGCGCCGCGACACGCTGGTCGCGACCCTAGCGGAACTCGCGCGCGATTATATCGAGCTGCGCGGCGCGCAAACGCAGATCGCGATTGCAAACGCCAATCTCGTCAGCTCGAACGACATTCTGCGGCTGACTCGAACCCGCGCGGAAAAGGGTTTGACGACCGGGCTCGACGTTGAAAACGCCGCCGCCCAAGTGGAGAGCGTCCGCGCGCAATTGCCAACCCTGGAAAACCAGGAATCGTCCTATATCAACGCCTTGAGCCTACTCCTCGACGAGCCTCCCGGATCCTTGAGAAGCGAGCTGGCAAGGGCCAAGCCCATCCCGCCGACGCCGCCCCGCGCGCCGCTCGGCGTCCCGTCCGAACTCGCGCGCCGCCGCCCGGACATCCGCCGGACGGAAGCGGAGCTTCACGCTGCAACAGCCAATATCGGCGTCGCCGTCGCCGATTTCTACCCGAGCGTGAAATTCAATGGCAGCGTCGGGTTCAATGCGCTCGATTTGAAGAACCTCTGGAAAGGCAGCTCGCTGCAATATCAGCTCGGGCCGAGCATTTCGCTTCCGATCTTCGAAGGCGGCCGGCTCAAATCGACCTTGGAATTGCGCGAGGCGCAGCAGCAAGAGGCGTATATCGCCTATCACAAAACCGTGCTTCAGGCGTGGCACGAGGTCGTCAACGCCTTGGTCGCCTATCGGACCGAGCAGGAGCGGCGCGCGAGTCTGAAAGCGCAGGTGGACCATTCCCGCCAAGCGCTGATGCTTTCGCGCTCGCGCTATAACAACGGCGTCGGCGATTTCATCACCGTGCTCGACGCGGAGCGAACCGTATTGCAGGCCGAGCTGCAACATGCCCAAAGCGCGACCGCCGTATCGACTGATTTCGTGCAGCTCTACAAGGCTCTGGGCGGCGGTTGGGAACTGACCTATCCGAACGACGACGCAACCAGCGTCGCCGCCGCCATCCCCTTGCGCTGACCTCAGCCTATCCAGAGCTCGACAGTCAGAGCGCGTCTTTTTTGCCCCGCAATGCTGTGCGGCAGCCTGCGCCGCGCTTCGGCAGCCGTGAACTTCACGCAACCAGTCGGCGAAGCTGCGCGTTGCAACGCTGTGGGAGGAAGAACTCTTTCGCGATCTTCGCGGCCAAGGCGCCCTCGCGGCTTAGCGCGGGGGAGGCCCGGTTGAGAGGGCGCCGCCAAGAGTTCAAGTCCCACCGCGGGGCGGCTGCGACGATTAGGACGACAGCATCATGGAACAGCAATTGATGGACGAAGAGCTTCCCGTGATCGCGCGTTTCGAGGTGCGCCGCCGCAGCTATCTCGGGCCCGATAACGCCATCCGGGGGCGCCCGCCAGCCTTCGCCTCCGACGCCGGCCTGCTGATCTCTCTCCTGCGCGGCATGGCGCTCACCCGCGCTTTCGACCTCAAGGCCGTCGCGCTGCAGCGCACGGGACGGCTCGGGACCTATCCTGTCTCTCTTGGCGAGGAGGCCGCTTCCATAGGCGTCGCCAGCGCCATGCGCGATGAAGACGTGCTCTTGCCTTCCTACCGCAACACGGGCGCGCAGATTTGGCGCGGGGTCAAGCTGGAGGAGATTCTGCTCTTCTGGGGCGGCGACGAGCGCGGCAGCTTTACCTCAGGACCGGCGCATGATTTCCCGGTCTGCATTCCCGTTGCCTCGCAGTCAACGCATGCCGTGGGCGTGGCCTATGCCTTCAAACTTCGAAAGCAGCCAAGGGTCGCGGTCTGCATGTGCGGCGACGGCGCGACCTCCAAAGGCGACATGTGGGAGGCGATGAATTTCGCCGGCGTTTGGAAACTGCCCGTTGTGTTTGTCGTCGCCAACAACCAATGGGCCATCTCCGTGCCGCTCAAATTGCAGACGGCGTCCGAGACGCTGGCCCAAAAGGCGATCGCCGCAGGCTTTGACGGCGAGCAGGTGGACGGCAATGACGTCATCGCCGTGCGCGCCGCGGCCGAGCGCGCCATCGCCGCCGCCCGCGCCGGCGGAGGTCCTTCCTTCATTGAGGCTGTGACCTATCGGCTCAGCGACCACACGACCGCCGATGACGCCGCGCGCTATCGACCGCCGGAGGATGTCCAGGCGCGCTGGAAAGAGGAGCCCATTGCGCGCCTCAGGACATATCTCGTCAACATGGGAGCATGGGGCAAGCAAGATGAGGAGCGGCTCTCCGCCGAATGCCAGGAAAGCGTCGAAGCGGCAGTCGCGCGCTATCTGGCGACGAGCCCGCGGCCGCCGGCCTCCATGTTCGACCATCTCTATGCCGAGCTTCCGCATGCCTATGTCGGCCAGCGCAGAGAGCTTGAAGGAGCATCCGATGCCTGAGGCGACGCTTGTCGAAGCCGTTAATCTCGCGCTTGCGCGCGCCATGCAGGAGGATCCCGATGTCGTCGTGCTCGGCGAGGATGTCGGCGTCAATGGCGGGGTGTTTCGCGCCACCGTCGGCCTACAACAGCGCTTCGGAGCCGATCGCGTGATCGACACGCCCTTGTCCGAGGCGCTGATCGGCGGCCTTTGCGTCGGCATGGCGGCTCAAGGCCTGAAGCCCGTCGGCGAAATCCAGTTCATGGGCTTCCTCTATCCCTGCATCGATCAGCTGGCAAACCACGCCTCGAGGCTGCGCAACCGCACCCAGGGACGGCTCACCTGCCCGATGGTCCTACGCGCGCCCTTTGGCGCCGGCATTCGGGCTCCCGAACACCATTCCGAGAGCGCCGAGGCTATGCTCGCCCATATTCCCGGCCTGCGCGTCGTCATCCCGTCTTCGCCCGAACGCGCCTATGGGCTTCTTCTCGCGGCCATCCGCGACCCTGATCCTGTAGTCTTCCTCGAGCCGACGCGCATCTATCGGGCGGTGAAAAGCCAGGTCGAGGACAATGGCGAGGCTCTCCCGCTCGACGTCGCCTTTGTCTTGCGCGAAGGCCGCGACGTGACGCTGATCAGCTGGGGAGCCATGCTGAAAGAGACCCTGGCGGCGGCCGATGAACTCGCCGCCGCGGGCATCAGCGCGGATGTGATCGATCTCGCCACCCTGAAGCCCTATGACGAGGAGGCCGTGCTGGCCTCTGTTGCGAAGACCGGACGCTGCGTGATCGTCCATGAGGCGGCGCGCACCGGCGGCTTCGGCGCCGAGATAGCAGCCTGCATAGCCGAGCGCGGGCTCGCCTCGCTTCTCGCCCCGATCATCCGCGTCACCGGCTATGACACAGTTACCCCGCTTCCAAGGCTCGAACAGCACTACATGCCGTCGGTTGGCCGCATCATAGCCGCCGCCCGCAAGACATGCGAATTCAGCTGAACCCTATCGGATGCTTCCCATGCGCGCGTTTCTCTTGCCGGATCTCGGCGAAGGCCTCGAGGAGGCCGAGATTGTCGGTTGGCATGTGACGGAAGGCGATCATGTGGTCGCCGATCAGCCGCTCGTCTCGGTCGAAACCGATAAGGCGGTCGTCGAAGTGCCATCTCCTACCGCCGGCCGCATCCTTCGACTGTTTGGCGCCAAAGGCGACCTCGTGAAAGTGGGCGCTCCGCTCGTGGAGTTCGCCGAGGGGATCGAACAGGATTCGGGGACGGTCGTGGGCGAATTGGCGCGGGAAGAAGCAAAACCCGCCGTCGTCAATGCGCCCGCCGAGCCCGCGCGGCCGCAGAGCTTTCATGTCCTTCCGGCGGTGCGGGCGCTCGCGCGCAAGCTCGAAGTCGATCTCAATCTCGTTCAGGCCACGGGACCCGGCGGGTCGATTACGACGGCCGATGTCGAGCGCGCCGCCAAAAGTGTGGCCGATGCGGGCCCCGCGGAAGGGTTGAGAGGCATGCGGCGCGCCATGGCCCAGCGCATGACGGCGGCGCACGCCAGCGTCGTCCCGGCGAGCGTGACGGACGAGGCCGACATTGACGATTGGGCGAAAGGCGAGGATGTAACCATACGCCTCATGCGCGCGCTTGCGGCGGCCTGCAAGGCCGAGCCTTCGCTCAACGCCTGGTACAATGCCGAAGCGGGCGAGCGGCGGCTCATCAAGCGGATCGACGTTGGCGTCGCCGTCGACACGGAGGGCGGCCTCATCGTGCCCGTCGTGCGCAATGTCGGCGAGCGCGATCCAAGGGATCTGCGCGCAGGACTGGACCGAATGCGGGCTGACGTCGCCGCGCGCTCGATCCCGCCGGAGGAGCTTCGCGGCGCGACAATCACACTGTCCAACTTCGGCATGATCGGCGGCCGCTTTGCAAACCTTGTCGTCGTGCCGCCTCAAGTCGCGATCGTGGGCGCGGGCCGCATCGATCAGCGCGTCGTCGCGCGCCACGGCCACGCGGCGGTGCGGCGCGTCGCGCCATTGTCGATCACTTTCGACCATCGTGTCGTGACCGGCGGCGAGGCCGCTCGGTTCCTCGCGGCGCTCAAAGCGGATCTCGAGCGAGCATCGTAAGTAATTCGACCGGTTTGCCGACATGACAGAGGGGCGCAAGCGCCGCAGACGATGATGAACATGCCAAGGCGCTGTGAGGTCAAAGGCGTTCTGCTCGACCTCGACGGCGTCGTCTATGTCGGCAAGGCGGCTTTGCCGGGTTCTCTAGAGGCGATTCGCCAAATCCGAGAGTCGCGCATACCGCTGAAGTTCATCACCAACACGACTAGAAGGCCGCGGCGGCAGATTGTCAGTGACCTCGCGCGACTGGGCCTTGAGGTCGCGATCGAGGATGTCTTTACGCCCGCCGCTTTGGCGCATGACTTCCTCGCGCGCCGGAACCTCACGCCATTTCTCGTCGTGCATCCAGACCTGCGCGAGGACTTCGCGGGCTTGCCGCTCGGCGGCGGCGAGGCCGTCGTGGTCGGAGACGCAGGCGCATTCTTCACCTATGATCTCTTGAACCAAGCCTATCGAAAGATCCATCGCGGGGCCGAATTTTTCGCGCTGGCGAAAAATCGCAACTTCCTCGACCACGACGGCGAGCTGAGCCTCGACGTAGGCGCGTTTGTCGTCGGACTCGAATACGCATCGGGCAAAACAGCGACCGTGCTTGGAAAGCCGTCGGCCGCCTTCTTCGACCTCGCCGTCGAAAGCATCGGGCTCCGCGCCGAGAATGTCGTGATGATTGGCGATGATGCGGAGGCCGATATTGGCGGAGCCATGGCGGCGGGCCTCAAGGCCATTCTCGTGCGGACGGGGAAATATCGGCCTGGACAGGAGAATCATCTTCCAGAACCGCCGACCTATATAGCCGCGAATTTGAACGCCGCCATTGAGCTGCTGTTGAATTAAGGAAGCGTCCGTTTTGACGTGGGGGGCGCAAGGAGCTTGAATATGGCTTACGAACTCTACTATTGGCCCGGCATTCAAGGACGCGGCGAATTCGTCCGGCTGGCGTTGGAGGAAGCAGGCGCGGATTACCTCGACGCAGCGCGCAGCGCGGCCGGCGTGGATGCGCTTATGACTTTTCTGGAGCGGCAGGACATCGTCCATCCGCCATTTGCGGCGCCTTTCCTGAAGGATGGAGACGTCCTGATTGGGCAGACCTCCGCCATCCTGCTCTATCTCGGCGATCGCCTCGGCCTCGCTCCGAAAGACGAGGCGAAGCGGCTTTGGACTCACCAGATTCAGCTCACCATCGCCGACCTGGTCGCGGACGTCCACGACACGCATCATCCCTTGAGCGGGGAGCTCTACTACGAGGAGCAGAAGCCGGAAGCGCTCCGCCGCGCAAAGCATTTTCGTGAGGAGCGGATTCCCAAGTTCCTGAGCTGGTTCGAGAAAATCCTCATTCGCAATCCAGACGGCGACGCGCATCTTGTGGACAAGTCCGTAACCTATGCGGACCTGTCGCTGTTTCAGCTTGTCGAAGGCCTGCTCTATGCTTTTCCACGGCGGATGAAGCGGACTCTCAGCGAGGCCCCACGCGTCGCGGCTCTGCACAGGGCGGTTGCTCAACGTCCGCGCATTCGCGCCTATCTCGACAGCGACCGCCGGCTAGCGTTCAACGAGGAAGGGATCTTCCGCCACTATCCCGAGCTTGACGGCTAACGCTTCAGCCGCGCCGCGCCGACGCGCGCCAGCGACGAGCCCCGTTGCGCAGGAGGAAGATCAGACCGCAAAGCGCGAGCACGAGCGGCGCGAGAGTGAAGAAACTCAGCAGAACGACCGCCATCGCGGCTTCGGCGACGCGAGTCAGAACAAGCGTCTCACAAACAACCTGGCCCTCGTCGATCCGCGAACATAGATTGCCTGCGGAGAACGCGGCGATGATAGCGAAAGATCCCGCAAGCGCGGCCAGCGCCGCATAGCAGAGAGCGCGGAAGCCTTGCCCCAATAGCTTCGCGATCATGGGGAGGAGCGGCGCGCCCTCACGCCGCCTTCTGCTTCGGCTGCACTTCGGCGGAATAATCGTCGATGAGCGCCCGGGAAAGCGCGCCAGGCGTAAACTTATAAGGTCCGACTTCCGAAACCGGCGTGACTTCAGCGCCGGTGCCGCAAATGAAACATTCGTCGAATCCGGCAAGCTCTTCCGGCATGATCCGCCGCTCGATGACCTCTATGCCGCGCCGCTTGGCGAGGTCGATCACGGTGCGCCTCGTGATGCCGTCGAGGAAGCAATCGGCGATGGGCGTGTGAAGGGCGCCCTTCGCCGAGAAGAAAATATTGGCGCCTGTGCATTCCGCGACGCGGCCCTGCCAGTCGAGCATCATGGCGTCGGCGTAGCCGCGCCGCTCGGCGCGATGTTTCGAGATGGTGCAGATCATGTAGAGGCCGGCGGCCTTGGCGCGGCAGGGCGCCGTCGCCGGATCGGGACGGCGATAGTCCGCGATATCGATCCGAACGCCTTTCATCTTCTGCTCGATGTCGAACATGCTTGGCCAGTCCCAGACCGCGACGGCGACATGGATCGTGGAGTTCTGCGCGGAGATCGCCATCATTTCGCTGCCGCGCCAGGCGATCGGGCGGACGTAGCAATTCTGAAAATTGTTCTTGTCGACGACAAGCTGCTTGATCGCGTCAAGCTCGGCGGCCGAATAGGGAATCTCGAAATCGAGCAGCTCGGCGGAGGTCTTGAAGCGCTCGGAATGTTCGGTCGATTTGAAGATGCGGCCGCCATAGGCGCGCTCGCCCTCGAATACGCAGGAGGCGTAATGGAGGCCATGCGAGAGAACATGCAGCTTGGCGTCCGCCCAGGCGACGAGATTGCCGTTCATCCAAATATAGCCGTCGCGCTGGTCGAAAGGCAAAGCAGCCATGGATCGCTCCTCCCGGGCTTCGTGTTGGGTTTGTTGTCGAGCCGAAGGACGGCCGCGCAGTGGGACGCCCTTCGATAGTGTCCTTGCACTCCGGCTTAACGCAAAAGGAGGACATGACAATATCGACCGTCCTGAAAAACCGCAGGTAAAGATTGCCGGAGCTTCAAAATTCTGCAAGATTCTTCAGGGCCCGCTTAGATCTTGACGTGTAACAATTTTCCTGAAATATGTCAACGATGCTGCCATAAGGGCGTTGGTTTGGACTCGATACTTTCCAAGAAGGCGGCTCTTCAGGGCGCAATGGCTCCTCCGGGCGCCTTGCAAGAGCAACATGTCGAGGGCGAGGCTGGAGCCCGCGCCAACGAGCCTCTGTTCGACTTGATCGAACTCATGTTCTTCGCTTATCGCGATTTTGTCGGCGACGCCGATCATCTGCTGGAAAATTTCGGCTTGGGCCGGGCCCATCACCGGGTCTTGCATTTCGTCAACCGGCGGCCGGGACTGACGATCGCCGAGCTGCTGGACATCCTGAAAATCACGAAACAGAGTCTCAATCGCGTCCTCAAGGAACTGCTCGATGAGGACTATGTCGAATCCCATCCCGGCGTAAAGGACCGTCGGCAACGCCAATTATTCCCGACCGCGCGCGGCAAGGCTTTGGCGCTTGATGTCGCGCGCCTGCAGTCGAAGCGATTTGGCCGGGTTTTCGCACAATTGCCGGAAGGGGCGCATTCGGACGCGATCGATTTTCTCCTCGCCATGGTCGATGCGAGCGAAAGGGACAAGGTCGCAGCCCTCATCGCTTCGGGACGAGCTGCGGCCGTCACGGGATTGCGAAGGTGACCCGGAGTTCGCCTATCGGATCGACAAACGCCGCGCCGGCCGACGACGCCGCCCATCTTCTGGTCATAGATGACGATCGGCGAATCCGCGCCTTGCTGTCGCGTTTCCTGACCGACCAGGGGTACCGCGTCACGACGGCAGGCGATGCGGCCGACGCCATGGCCCGCCTCAAGAGTCTCGCTTTCGATCTCATCGTGCTCGACGTCATGATGCCGAACGAGAATGGATTCGATTTCGCGACGAGATTGCGCCAGAACGCTTCAGAGCTCGCGCATGTTCCCATTCTGATGCTGACCGCTCGCACGGACGCGCAAGACCGGGTGCGCGGTTTCGAATCCGGCGTCGACGATTATCTCGGCAAGCCCTACGAACCGCGGGAGCTTTCGTTGCGCATAGCGTCGATCCTGCGCCGGGCGCAGCCGCGCGCGGCGCCTGGGCCCGTGACATTGGTGCGCTTCAGCGACTTCACTTTCGATCTCGAGCGCGGCGAGCTCCGCCAGCGCGACGAGATCGTCCGGCTGACCGATCGAGAACGCGATATGCTGCGGCTCCTCGCCGAAAACGCCGGCGAGACCGTGCAGCGGGAAGCGCTGGCGGGCTCCGGCGTCGCCGGCAATGAGCGCACTGTCGACGTCCAGGTCAACCGCCTGCGCCGCAAGATCGAGCGCGACCCGGCCAATCCGCTGCATTTGCAAACCGCGCGAGGCGCCGGCTACCGTCTGCTTGTCGACCGGTGAGCCGGCGGCGAGATCCTCGCTGAACCTGGGGTCGCCCTTGAGCATCTCCCTCCCAACCGCCTTCGAGCAGCCGGGCTCCTGGTGGCGGGGGTTTTGGCGCTGGCTCGTGGCGATCCTGCCGAAAGGCCTCTATGCGCGCTCGGCCCTGATCGTCATCGCGCCCATGGTGATCCTGCAATGCGTGCTCACCTATGTTTTCATGGAGCGGCATTGGCAGCTCGTCACCAACCGGCTCTCGACCGTGCTGACGCAAGACATAGCCGCGATCATCGATCTTTATCACGCCGAGCCACAGGACAAGGCCCGCACCGCCCTTGTCCGAATCGCCCAGGAGCGGCTGAAGATCGACATTGAATTTCTGCCTTTGGCGCCCCTGCCGCCGGCTCTGCCGAAGCCCTTCTTCTCGATTGTCGACGCTGCTCTCTCGAACGAAATCAAGCGTCAGATCGGCAGGCCCTTCTGGCTCGACACGGTCGGACGATCGACCTTCATCGAGATTCGCATTCAGCTCGAGGACGCGATCTTGCGCGTGGTCGCCTATCGCAGCGCGGCTTACGCATCGAACTCGCATATCTTCCTTCTCTGGATGGTCGGCACATCCTTTGTGCTGATCGTGGTCGCCACCGCTTTCCTGCGCAATCAGATCAAGCCCATTCTCCTCCTCGCCGGCGCGGCGGAAGCCTTCGGCAAAGGGCGCGACCCCGAGTTCCGGCCGCGCGGCGCGCGGGAAGTGCGGCAAGCCGGCTACGCCTTCATCGAGATGAGGCGACGGATCGAGCGCGCCTTCGAGCAGCGCACCGCCATGCTGAACGGCGTGAGTCACGACCTTCGCACCATCCTCACGCGGTTCAAGCTTTCGCTCGCCATGCTGGAGGAGAGCGATGAAACCCAGGATCTGCAAAGGGACGTCGAGGAGATGCAGCGCATGCTCGAAGCCTATCTCGCCTTCGCCCGGGGGGCTGCGGGCGAAAGCGCGGCGGAGATCGACATGCATGATTTCCTCGATGACCTGCGTCTCGCCGCCGAGCGGCGCGGCCATGACATAAAGATCGCGTTCAGCGGCGATCCGATTGTCGCGGTCCGGCCGGACGCGTTCAAGCGCTGCTTGTCCAATCTCATCAGCAATGCGCAAAGCCACGCCAAGCATGTCTCGATCGAGGCCTGCCGCGACGAACGCTTTTTGACGATTCATGTCGATGACGACGGGCCAGGCATTCCACCAAATCGGCGCGAAGATGTCTTTCGGCCCTTTGTTCGCCTCGACGAATCCCGCAACCAGGATCTGGGCGGCACGGGCCTGGGCCTCGCGATCGCGCTCGACATCGCCCGTTCGCATGGCGGCGACATCACATTGAGCGACAGCCCATTGGGAGGCTTGAGAGCGACGGTCCGGGTGCCGGTCTGACAGGAGAGAAGTTTGCAGAAAGCTGCTTCCTGAAACAAAGCGGACTTGCGCAATTTTTTCTCGCGCCTTGGGGGCCGGCCACACCTATCTTCAAGCCTTCGACAGTTTCCCGTCACCGGGACGGTTCACGATTTCGGCGCGCCAGCTCCGGCTCCACAAGCCGGTATCTGATCAGCCAAACAATGGCGCGCCTCCATGACTCGTCGGTTTCGCCGCGCAAATCCGTCTGCGACGCATTTATGAGCGCCCCAGTGCGCGCGTCTCGGATTCGAAACTCCAAATATTGCTCCATCACGCTGATCTTGCGAAAGAAGGCGATGAACGACATTTCGGCGCCGAGATCGCGCGCTATGCCCGCTTCGCACCCATTGCACTTTCGAAGCCAGTGCGTCTTGACCATTTCATTCGGCGAAGCGCTTCCATCGACAATCTCGAAAAGGCCGGATTGCACAAGCTGCTCGCGCGCCAGCGCGGTTACGCGCCGCAGCATCTCCGTCTCCACCGGGCTTTCGCCCGCGAGCGGACCCCCGGCGGAAAAGTCGTCGAGTTCGAAATCGAATACGGCGAGCTTGATGGGCGGCTTTGGCTCGGATCGTCCAGTGACAGGCGCAAGCAGCGCCATGAAAAATGCGCCCGCCCCGAGAGCGAGCAATTGCCGGCGGCCTGGCGCCATTGTTTGAACCTTCATGCTTTGCTCCTGATGTCGCCCGAAGGAAACTTAATCGGGATGCAGGAGCATAGAGCTGGACCGCCGCGAAAGCTTCAGATGCGGTCCTTGTGAGAATTGGGAAAATTTCCCGAGCGCGTTCCCATGGGCTTTACGGGCGATCGGGAAATTGCGAGTTTTCACGAGACGATGCTTACGTGGAGAAACGCGTCGCGCTTGAGATTTGCGATGAGGACAATCCATCCGCTGAACCTGAGGGTTTCCGTCATGCTTCGCGTTGCGCTGGGGGCGCTTGCCTGCGCCGTCGCCGCCACGGTTTTCGTCATCACGGAAACACGAATGGATATGAACCGCGGGCTGCAGGCGAAGGTTGAGTTGATGGCGGGCAAACTCAACTTGCAGCCGGTTCGCTTCCAAACTGGATTCGATCACGACGAACGATTTCCGGATTGGGGGTTCCTAGCGGATAAACTGCTTGACGAGGGCACTTGCATACGTTTCGAAAACGCCGATCACCAGCAAGTCTACGCCAGCTGTCTCGGCGTGGCCGCCTCCGGCCCCGCAACGCCGCAATGGTTTTCAGATCTTTACCGGATGATGTTCTCGCCCCTGCGCCCGGTCCGGCGAACGATCGAAACTCGCGGCAAGGCGTTCGCGACCATCGAGGTCTCGCTCGACCCGACGCTCGACGAGGCGCGTGCTTGGAGCGAAACTCGGCGAATTATGTCAGTGACGGCGAGCGCGATCGCGCTTTTGAGCCTGATCGTCTACTTCGCCGTCGATCGCGCTCTACGGCCGACCCTGGCTATGCAGGCGGGAATCGATCGGCTCGCTAGCGGCGACTTGTCCTATCGGCTCCCGCAGGTTCCATTGATAGAGTTGCAACGGATCGGCGAAGTGATCAATCGCATGGCCGCGCGGCTGGAGACGGCCATGGCCGAGCGGGCGGAACTCGCTCGCCGGCTCGCCATCGCTCAGGAGGAAGAACGCCGCCATTTGGCACGAGAACTTCATGATGAGTTTGGGCAAAATTTAGCGGCGATCAATGCGATCGCCGCTTCCGTAGGAGCGACCGCAAAAATTGCGTGTCCGGAGCTGATGCCGGAGGCCATTAGCTTGTCGCAGATCGCCATGAAGATGATGAATGAATTGCGCAATACGCTCGCTCGGTTGCGTCCCGCTGTCGTCGATGAAATCGGCTTGGTCGAAAGCCTGAAAGATTTAGTCGTTGGCTGGAATGGCCGACTAGGAGCAACGACCTGTTTTACGTTTTCGGAGAAGGGCGATTTACGTGAGTTGCCCGACGCCGTGGCCATCACCATCTTTCGCATTGCGCAGGAAGGCGTGACCAACGCCGCTCGACACGCAGGGGCCCGGAACGTCAATGTGACTCTCGAAAAGCTTAACGAATATTCCGCCCCATCGGCAGAGAGCGCCATTCAATTGACTATCGAGGATGATGGAAAGGGCCTAGACCCGCACGAAAACGCAGGGGCGGGAGCAGGCCTTGCCGGGATTCGCGAAAGGGTCGCCATTTTCAAAGGCCGCATGGACTTTCGCAGCGGAGCGTCCGCCGGCGCGAAGCTCTCCGTCACCATCCCGATCGCTGTCGCCGCGCAGGAGGCAGCGTGATGGCGCAGACGATTAGAGTGATGCTTGTCGACGATCACGCCATCGTGCTGGAAGGCTATCGCCGCCTTCTGGAGAAACAAGCGGGCATAGAGGTCGTGGCGGAGGCCGCAGACAGCCGAACGGCCTATCAGCGCTATAAGGACGTTTGTCCGGATGTTGTTGTAGTCGATATCTCGATGCCGGGCCGCGGCGGGATCGACCTCATCGGCCAGCTCCGGGCGTGGGACGCCTCTGTGCGGATCGTCGTGTTCACAATGCATCAAGATGCAGTCTACGCGATGCACGCTTTCCAGGCCGGCGCCAAAGGCTACATCACCAAGAGCAGCAATCCGTTGTTGCTGGCGGATGCGATCGTCGATGTTTTTGCGGGAAGGAAGGCGATCTCGCCAGACGTCAGCCAGGAACTGGCCCTCGGGCGCCTCAGCGGCGACGCTTCGGCGCTGAATTCCCTGTCGCCCCGAGAATTCGAAATTCTGCGATTGCTTCTCGAAGCGAGCCCTGCGGCTGAGATCGCAGCGGCTCTCAACCTGAGCCCAAAAACAGTGGCGAATTACCACTATGTCATTAAGCAGAAGCTCGGAGTCCGTTCCGACATAGAGCTCTTATATTTTGGCCTGCGGGAGGGCCTCGTCGCGCCGCCGCCGTCCGCCTAGAGCGCCTTCAACTCAAATCGCGCAAATGCCGGAACACGATGACGCGCGAGACGAAGCCGGTGACAATGGCGATGCCTGCGGCGATAAGCACGATCGCGCCGTAAACGTTCGGCCCGAGGGCGAAATCGCCGAACATGACGTCCACTTGGTCGCCGGAGGGCGTCGCCCGCCACCAGGCGGACAAAGTCGAGGCCGTGAAGAAGGCGAGAATCGCCGAGCCGCCGCCGATCGCGCCGCCGCGCAGACCGAGGCGGAAAAAATGGCGCTGGAACTGGCGCGAAATATAGTCGTCGGCAGCGCCGACGAAATGCAAGATCTCGATGATCTCGCGATTGCCCGCCATGGCGCCGCGGGTGGCGAAGGCAACCGCCAGGATCATCGCGATCAAGACCAGCGCAAAGATCACCGCCGCGACCAGAACGACGGTCTTCGCCATGATCGCAAGGCGTTCGAGCCAGAGCCGGTGATCGTCGACGCTGGCGCCCGGGATCGTTTCGGCGAGCCGCCTTTGCAAGATGGCGGCGTCCAGGCGCACCTCGGGATCGAGGGCGATGACGATCAGCCGTGGGACCGGCAATTCGGAAAGATCAAGGCTCGCGCCGAGCCAAGGCTGCAAGAGCGCTTCGGACTGGTCCTTCGTATAGGGGCGCACCGCAGCGACTCCGCGCATCTTTCGCGCAAGCTCCGCCGCTTTCGCGGCGTCCGCCTCGATATCGCGCCCGATCGTCGGACGAATCTGGATCGTCATTTCATGCGCGACCTGATCCTGCCAGCCATGCGAGGCGTCGGCGATCAGGATGGCCGCGCCGGCGGTGAGCGAGGCGAGAAAGGTCATGATGGCGACCACAGTAACGAGCGCGCGCCCGGCGATGGAGGCCGCGGGCACCAGCGCCATGTCGGGTCTGATGTCGGTCTCGTCCGCCGCGCGCCGGTCGGCTCGCATTGCCTGCGCCCGCCGCCACACGTCTGTGAAGATGCTCATCGATCGCCTCGCGCCATGGCGCTCCACTTGATCATCAACGTCAGTCGAAAATATGGAGGCGGCCGTCGCCGAGGACGAGCCGGCGGGCGCCGTCGAACTGGTCCATCAAGCCGAGATCATGGGTCGCGATCACGACCGACGTTCCGGACTTGTGCAGTTCTGTAAAGAGCCGGAGCAGCCGGCGCGCCAGGCTCGGATCGACATTGCCGGTCGGCTCGTCAGCCAGCAGAAGCTCCGGCCGCACGATCAAGGCTCGCGCAATCACGGCGCGTTGCTTCTCGCCGCCCGAAAGCACCGGCGGCAGGATATGCATTCTGTCGCCGAGCCCAACCCAGCGCAAAAGCTCCGTCACCTCGCCTCGATAGGTCGCCTCGTCCTTGCCGCGCACGCGCAGGGGCAAGGCGACGTTTTCATAGGTCGTCAAATGATCGAGGAGGCGAAAGTCTTGAAAAACCACGCCGATCCGCCGCCGGAGATCGGTAATCGCGCCTTTGTCGAGCGTGAGCGCATCGCGGCCAAATAAGGTGATCAGCCCGCGCGTCGGCCGCAGGGCAAGGAGAATCAGCCGCAAAAGTGTGGTCTTGCCGGCGCCGGAAGGGCCGGTCAGAAACTGGAACGACTGAGGTTCGATCGAAAAGCTTATATCCTTTAGGATTTCCGCTCCCATCCCATAGCGCAGGCCGACATTTTCAAAACGGACCAAGCGAGACCTCGTTTGCGCTGCCCTAAAAGCTCCTCGTCTAGACCGATTTCAACCTAGCGTCGAATCGATCCAAACATATCGTTTATCATTGGGGAGACACGGTTGAAAACACGCCATGCGGCAGATGCGGATCGAGCCGGAAGGCCATAGCGATGTCGTCAATCGACATTTGGCGGGTGCGGAACTGATCCGGAAACCGCCCGATCTCGACGAAGCCAACCTTCCGGTAGAGCGCCAAGGCCGGCGCATTATGGGCGAAGACCCAAAGGTCGAGCCAGGCGAGCCCAGCGTCGCGCGCAAAGGCGATCGCTTCGCGAAGCAAGCGTTCTCCGACGCTTCGCCGGCGATGGGCCGACTCGACTCCGAGACTCACCCTCGCGCGGTGCAACTCGGCTTTAAGTTCGGGTCCGGTGAGGTCGAGATGGCCCGTGATCGATCCGGCGCGGCCGGCGCGGACAGCCCATGTTCTTTGCCAGCCGGTTTCGTTCAGCGCGCGCCCCCATTGTGAGAGCCGTCGCGCGCGGAGGCCGGGGTCCTGTGCGTCGGACGCGCCGGAAAAAGGCAAGTGATCGGCCACGCCAAAGCGATCGGACTCCGCGCTCTGGCGGCTCAGATGTTCGGCCAAGGCTTCGTAATCGCTTGGTCCAAGCAACTCGGGAGTTATGTCTCGCCCTATTGCCGACCGCTTGCTTTGGAGCATGATCGATGAATCCGACGCTTCTTTGCGACGCAAAGCCCGAAGAGAGAATTCGCTGGAGCGGCGCCGTTCAACCCTCGACGCCTAGAGCCGCGCAATAAAGCGCGAATCATGACGCCGTTCGATCGGGCGCGCAATAATGTTCATCGCTAATGAGGGCGAAGGCGTCGGTCGGCTTGCGTCAATGCTGTTCGTCCCAGATCGCGCCAGGGAATGCGTCGAGCGGAATTTTCAGGTAGCGCCGCCCATTGGACTCCGGCTCCGGCAAGAGGCCGCCGCGGATGTTGACCTGCAGCGCCGGCAGAATGAGCTTCGGCATCGTCAAGGTTTTGTCGCGAGCTTGGCGGAGCGCCACGAACTCCGCTTCTGTCTTATTCGCGACATGAATATTGTTGGCCTTCTGCTCGCCAATCGTGCTTTCCCAGAGCGGCCTGCGGCCATGGGGCAGGTAGTCATGGCCGGTAAAGACCCGAAAATCATCCGGAAATGCGAGAATGTCCTGGATCGAGCGCCAAAGGGCTCGCGCGTCGCCGCCGGGGAAATCCGTTCGCGCGGCGCCATAATCAGGCATGAAAAGCGTGTCGTGAACGAAAATTGCGTCGCCGACGACATAAGTGACGGAGGCCGGCGTATGACCCGGCGAAAGCCGCGCCTCAATTTCGCTCTCGCCGAGCCTCAAGCTTTCGCCATCGCGGATAAGATGGTCCCATTGCGATCCGTCGGCCGGAAAATCCGGCCAATTGAAGATGTCCTTCCAGAACTTTTGGATGTCGACCGTGCGTTCGCCGATGACCGTCGACGCGCCGGTCTTCCGCTTGAGATGCGCCGCCGCCGTGAGATGGTCGGCGTGCAGATGGGTTTCGAGGATCCAAACTGGCTCCAAGCGCTCCGCCTCGACGTAGCTCAAGATCGCGTCGACGGACGCCGTCGCGGTCGAGCCGGATTTCTCTTCGAAGTCGAGCACCGGGTCGATAATTGCGCATTTTTTGCTGCCCGGATCGGAGACCACATATTGGACGCTGAAGGTGCGCTTTTCGAAAAAGCCTTTGACGTCAGGTCTTTTCGGTTTCGCAATGTTCATTGTCGATCTCGCAACTCGCGCAAGCGTTTAGGGATTCCGGGGGCCTGTCGCGGATTTGGGGCTCTTCCTAGACCGCGCGGATCGGTTGACGCCTTCGCGCCCCCGGCTTTCATTAGATACATATGGCGGGGCGACGCAGGCGCCACTGTGCAGAATGAGCGGCATTGAGTGCGGAATGTTCAAGATCGCGGCGCGGCCGCCACGTTTGCGTTGAACCATTATCCTGGTCTGACGGTTTCTGACGATGCGGGGAAAAGGGGTAAGCGAAACCTTTACCATATATCGACGCTCGCGACATGAAAGCGAACTGGGAGCCAAGGATGAAAAGGTTAGTTGCGCGCCCGCTCTTGGCGGGATTGGTTGTCGCGGCTCTGGCTGTCGCCGCGCCCTTGGCGCGGGCGGACGAGACCTGCCTATCGCCCTATACCGCGGCGCTGGTCAAAGGGCAGGAAGCCTATTTGCACGTCTGGGCGCTCGGAGAAAAAGGGCTAGGCGATGAATCCGACAAGCTCGTGACGGTCGACGTCGATCCGAAATCGAAGACCTATGGCAAGGTGGTCAATACGATTTCCGTCGGCGGCCGCGGCGAGGCGCATCACATGGGCTTCACCGACGATCGCAAATATCTTTGGGCCGGACGGCTCGACGACAGCAAAATCTTCGTCTTCGACGTCGGAACCGATCCATCCAACCCCAAGCTCATCCAGACGATCGACGACCTCCCCGATCAGACCGGCTATGTCGGCCCCCACACGTTCTACGCAATCCCCGGCCGCATGGTGATCGGCGCCTTGTCCAACACAACGCATGACGGGGTGACCGGCCTTGCGGTCTACAACAACAAGGGAGAATTCCTCTCCGCCCATCCGATTCCCTCGGAAAATGGCGGCGACGGCTATGGCTATGACATTGCGATCAATCCGAAAAAGAATGTCATTCTGACATCGAGCTTCACCGGCTGGAACAATTACATGCGGGATCTCGGACAGCTCGTAAATGACGCCGAAGCGATGCAAAATTTCGGCAATACGATGGTCTTGTGGAATCTGAAGTCCATGCAGCCGGAAAAAATCTTCGCCGTGCCTGGCGCGCCGCTCGAAATCCGCTGGTCGCTCAAGGAAGGCGACGATTGGGCCATCACAGCCACGGCGCTGACTTCAAAACTCTGGCTCATCAGCCGCGACGAAAAGAACGAATGGCGCGCCAAGGAAGTCGGAACCATCGGCGATCCCTCCAAGATCCCGCTCCCCGTGGACATCTCGATTTCCGCCGACGCCAAGAACTTGTGGGTAAATACGTTCATGGATGGGAAGACGCATTTGTTCGACATTTCCGACCCTGAACATCCGGTCCAGATCTACGAGAAGACCACCGGCAAGCAAGTGAATATGATTTCGCAAAGCTGGGATGGAAAGCGCGTCTACATCACCTCTTCGCTTCTGGCGAATTGGGATAAGAAAGGCGCCGACAATGAACAAGTGCTGCGCGCCTATGACTGGGACGGCAAGGACTTGCACCTTAAATTCGAGATCGATTTCTTCAAGGAGAAGCTCGGACGGCCGCATCACATGAAATTTTCCGGGGCGGTCGGTAAGGCTTCACCCTGACCGCGCTCCACGGCAACATGTCGCGGAGCCGCGCGCTTGCGTGGCCGCTTCTCGCGGCTGCGCTCCTTTGCCTCCCGACGCTCTCTCGGCCACACGCGGAAGGCGGCGCCTTGCTCGCCTATCCCGCGCCCGGAAGCTACAGGCTCGACCATATTCAACGCGCGCCGCAAGGCATTGTGCTCGAAGACAATTATTTCCCACGATTGCTTTCGCGCTACACGACAGGATCGATCACGCTTTTAAGCTTCTTCTACAGCTCTTGCGCCGACCCGCAAGGCTGTTCCCTCGCCTGGGAGGCATTTGAAAAGCTGCGCGCCGCCCTGAAAGAGAGGCCCGATTTACAGGGCCAAGTTCGTCTCGTCTTCTTGACTCTCGACCCCGCGCGGGACACACCCGATACGTTGGGAGCCTTCGCCCGCGCTTATGAAGCTGACGCCGCCGTCGCGCCCTGGCATTTTCTCACCACCTACTCGGATTTTTTTCTTGCGCCCCTGCTGCGCGGTTTTGGCGAGGAGATCGCGGTCGATCGCAGCGCCTCGGGCGAGGGCGGGCCGGTCTTCAACCATCTACTGAAGGTTTTTCTGATCGACCGCGAAGGTTTTGAGCGCGAGATCTATTCTAACCAATCCCTCGATGTTGCGGCGATGCTCAATGACATCGAAACCCTGCTGATCGAGGCGGGGAGAAGGCAAATTGACCGTCCTGTTGTCTCCGATTGTCTCTTGGCGCGCAAAGCGCCGCAGGCGCGGCTGCGGGACGAAGGAAAGCGGCGGCTACGCGAATAAAGCTGCTCTATCGATTCTATCCCTGGCTTGCGGAGTGTCTGATGCTATGCGGCGTCTGAAAGCGCAGGCCCAGACCGCGCTGGAACCAATCCATAATGATCGACATTTAGGCAATGTACCGGAACGAAGGCGAGATTTGAGAGCAATGACGTCGCTCCAAAATCTCTGAAAAGATTCAGAGGCAATTTCCGGATCGTAACCGATGGACGAGCTCTATTCTTGCGGCTCGAAATCTATCTGTTGGCGCATAACGGCTCAACAATTGAGGATGTTTAATACGCCAATGGACGCAACGCGAGCATTGCAGTTCATCCGCTTGGGAGCATGCCCACATGTTGTGCCTTATAGCGTATCTGATGGGATTCCTGACCTTTCCGTTATTGCTTAGGCTCGTTCCTGCGCTGCCCGCCTTGATATTCATCATTTCATCGCGCGGCAGCAAATTTTGGCAGTGACAGCCATGATGGCGCGACTATGCGTCCGGTTTATCGACAAGGCGCTGAAACGGGTCGAAGCCATTGTCCAAGGCGACCCGCTGAACCCCGCCACGATGATCGCGGCTCGGGCGTCGCGCGAACAGCTCGATAAGATTCTCGCCTATATCGACATCGGCCGGCAAGAGGGCGCGGAGATCCTTGCGGGCGGCGAGCGCAGCATCCTGCCATGCGATCACGCGGGCGGCAATTACGTCCAACCGACGGTGCTGCGAGGCCACAACAAGATGCGCGTTTTCCAGGAGGAGATCTTCGGCCCGGTTCTGGCTGTCACGACGTTCAAGGACGACGACGAAGCGCTCTCCATCGCCAATGACACGCTCTACGGCCTGGGCGCTGGCGTCTGGAGCCGCGACGCCAATCGCTGCTACCGCTTTGGCCGGGCGATTCAGGCGGGCCGCGTGTGGACCAACTGCTACCACCTTTATCCGGCGCATGCGGCTTTCGGCGGTTACAAGCAGTCTGGCATTGGACGCGAAAACCCCCGAATGATGCTCGATCACTACCAGCAAACCAAAAACATGTTGGTTAGCTACAGCCCCAAGAAGCTCAGCTTCTTCTGATCCAAAATGCCGGGAATCACGAGGCTCCTAGCGACGAATTTGCGCGGCTGAGGATCCGTCCGATCGGACGGATCGCTCCGACTTAGATTAGCGCATAACTTCGAAAAGATGCTGCGGCGACTCAAGGATCAACGTGTCATATTCCAAGCGCCGCGCCGGGATAATTTCGCGCCCTTGCTCGTCCGCGACTGGCGCAAGGGTGATCTCCTTTTTCAAGCGATCCACGTCGTTGATGCGTCCGAGCCAAAGTTGGAAAGGTTGTGTCCTGGTCTGCATGGCGCAGGCCGCATGCTCGACACGCGCGTTCGAGACATGCGCCGCGACCTCAAAAGCAACCGATCTAAAAACGTGGTTAGTAGAGTGATTGACGGGCGTAACCAACGCGCCGCCGCTTCGCCCGAGTGTGCGCCCAAGCCGCGCCGCGAGCACGAAACCGTCCGCCCCCCGATGATCACTATGTGATGCGCTCGGTCTGGATCGTTCATAAGCGATGTCCCAAACAAACGCGGATTGGCGCGACTTCGGCGACGAATTGTGATGACACGATTGTCGTGGCCTACTCTCGCGGAGTGAATATCCGCAACGCGTCAGCCCGCCTCTTGGCGTGGTTGCGCAAAAAGGCCGTTACCCCCTCGCCATCAATGCGCTGCCTGATGACCGAGCGCCCACACATAGGCCGCTACCGCCTCCACATCGGAATGGGAAAGCTGCGCGCCGCCCATCGGAGGCATTGCGCTTCGGTATTCTTTCGGGTTCGATACGCCGTTAGTAATCGTCCGGGCGATCGCAGCGAGACTACCGTCTCCCCACAACCATTTGCCCCTGGTGAGATCCGGCGCTAGCGGAGCGCCCTTGGCGTTCGATCCGTGGCAGCCTTCGCATGTCGCGCCGCCGGTTTGACCATGGAAGATCCGATCGCCGAGGGCGACTTGTGCGGCCGTGGCGCCAGGTGGAATAGGCAGGGCGGCGACAACAGCGCCCGCGTCCGGGTGAATGCCTTCCGGCGGTCCTGCCTCCCGAGCGCGAGCCACGTTGGCGGTGGCCTCAGCGCCGGGAGCTTGCGCCGGCTCGACTCCAGTTGCCGCAGCGTCGCCCCGGAAAACGACACGCCAGATCCGCCCATGCACGTCGTCTGAGATGTAGAGAGCGCCGTCGGGCCCAACCGCTAGTCCCGATGGCCGGTGTGCGGCCTGTCCCGGCTCCTTGACTGCTCCGGCGAAACCGTCGGCGAAGACCACATAGGGCCCGGATGGCTTACCATCCGCGAGCGGTTGGAACACGACATTGTAGCCCTGCTGAGGGAATGGCGCCCGGTTCCACGACCCATGGAAGGCGATGAACGCGCCGCCGCGGTAGGCGGAAGGGAACTGCGTCCCCTCATAGAGCAAAAGATCGTTGGGCGCCCAATGCGCGGGGAAGGCGGCGACAGGAACTCGCTTCTGCGCGCAAGGGCCGACCGCCTTCCCGCCGTCGCCGCCATATTCCGGAGCCAACACGAGCTTTTGCTGGACGTCGTCGTAGTAGCACTCCGGCCACCCATAGTCAGCGCCGCGCTCCAATCGCAACAACTCCTCCGCCGGCAGATTAGCGCCCTGTTCCGGCTTGAAAAATTTCGACCAGTTCTCCGCCAATTGATCCCGGCCGTGTTGCGTCACGTAAATCCTCCCGCCAGTGGAATCGAACGCAAAGCCCTCGCCATTGCGGATGCCGGTGGAGAATCGCTCTGCGGAAGAGAATCGCTGGCCCATCCGGTTGGCGTCATAACGCCAGATGCCGGCCCGCGTCTCGAGCTCCACGCAGGGACTGCGCCCTGGAGAATTCGCGATCCGGTTCTGGACCTGGCATGAATTGGTCGCGGAGCCTAGATCGACATACAACCCACCCTGCGCATCGATCGCAAAGGGGTGCATGGGATGGTCCCCGGTGAGGGGCAGGCCCGAAACAATGACGTCTGGCGGAGCCGCGGGCGCTATGACGCCCTCCGGCAAAGCGTAGCGGACGATGCGATCGTTCACTTCCGCGAAAAGTGCGCCGTTATAGAGCGCGATGCCCGTCCCGCCGGCTCCGCCGCTCGCGACGCTTTCGCCGAAACGAATGTTCACATTGGCCAGTCCGTCCCCCTTGGTATCCTGAAGGGCTACCAGAAATCCACCAGCTGGCGGCTTGTCGTTGCCATAATAGCGGCCGCTCCAGGTATTGACGTAGACGACGCCGTCCGGGGCCACAACGAGGTGCCGCGCATGGCCAATATTATCCGCGAAAATGGTCGCGCAAAACCCCGGAGGCAGCGTAATCCCGCCGCTGTCATGCGCGCAGGCTCCCGTCTGCGATGTTCCGATGTTGTGTACGCCTTGCGCAAATAATGACGATCCGATCGCCAACATCACGCCCATAACGCGGAAGATCATCGACCCAAGCTGTGCGAATCGATCATAGCTTATGAAACAAGCTCTCATATCCTACGCCTCCCGTAGAAACTACCCCCTACCAATGTCTTCGAGACCGCACCGGAAACGACGGAAGTCCGACGGTCTTGCTTGTTGCTGCCGCATTCGACAGAATCCAGGCGGACATCTAAAAAGAACTCATCCGCCTCGGATGCGTTCCGGCTTCGACCTTGCTTATTGGCGATCCCTGTTCGATCACCTTCGAAGACCTTGGTTAGATAATCCTCGTTACCGAACGCACAACGTTCGCGCTTCACGCCCTTCCGGTCAATTTGCCGCTTGGAGAACGGTCAAGCCATTATGCAGCGTATCGAGGAGCAGCCGCGCATTGACGAGTTCGCCGGCGGGATAGCGCTCCTGCGCCGTGGCCCCGGCGACCAAGGCGAATGACGCCGTGGTCGCGAGTCCGATCCGGATGGGGTTAAGTGCGCTGCTATCCTTTTTAAGAACGGCAAACCCGTCGTTCGCATCGGCGCCGACGGGTTTTGCAAGAGGCATTATAACGTTCGTGTTCATGGTGCGATGCTCCATATTTGTCTAATGGCGAACATTTAGACAAAGTATGGTAGTCGCTCTATTGTGCTTTCCGAATGATAAAACATTACTTGGTATGCAAACCTATACCAAGGTTTCGTTGATGTTTGGTCGCCAAGGGAGGCAATGACCTACTCGCGTTGCGATCCTCGATCTGAGGAGAGGATTCCGTCGCAGTCGAGCAATCGACGTGTTCCGCGCCGTCCTTCGAACGACACCGATTGTTTGGTCGCGGTGGGAATGGTCGAGAAGCGCCGGCGATGCGGCTCAACTGGCCGGGCTTCAAGCGCCCGCACAGAAATTAGGATGCCGCCGCGTCGGCTATGAAAGCGGAGTTCCTCGCGGCAACGAACTCCACCGCTCATGACGGGGCTAAGCTAGCGAATGTCGGCTACAAGAAAAACACCGCGAGCCCGGCTTGGAAAACCGGCCTCGCCAATATTGGCCTGAACGTCATGCGATTTCACAAGCTGAAACAGCTTAGGTCGGCTCTTCGGCGTAGCTGATGACTAAGACCCGGCTGCTTCAGCCCCTTGGTTCGCGCGACCCCTGTTACACCGGTCGGTTTTCATTCGGATTGCGAACCGGGCCCATCCGCTTAAGACCTTCTTCATAGCTTATGACGTCCCAGTCAGCGTCGAACTCGAGCGCCTTCTCGATGATATAATCCATCTTGCCCCCAGTATTGAGCTTTTTGATATCGTTCTTGTCTATAAAAAGCAGTTCAAGAAATTCATTGTAGGCTGTCGCTTCACCGATCGCCAGGCAATAGAAAGTCACATCACCGATCGGAATGCGATATTTTGCAAGCAGATCCTGGTTATTCGAATAGATGAAATATTTTCCGCCGGGCTTAAAAAACTCCCCAAGAACTTCAACCGCCGTCTGCAGATATTCGAAGGATAGGAGGTAACACATGAAGACCTCAAACGCCGACGAACCTTCTTTTGTCGAGGAGAACACCTGCCAAATGGATAATTCCGGCGGACGCTTTTCGTCGGCCAAGCTCGTCTGAAACTTCAGGGCGATCTCGCCGCGGAAGCCGAACCGGCCAGGACTTATCTCTTCCTTGATGATTGGATGCGTCAGACGTCCCTCGGCTTCAAGGCGCGCGAAGATTGTGTTCTCTATTTTGAGCGTCATGAGGGTTCCCGTCGTCATTGCGGACCCAGTCCGCCAATTTGTAAAAAGATTGAAGAAGTTGCGCCCGCAGCGTCGCGTCGGCGACAACTTCATCGAGGGCGCTGCTCATGCAAACCATCCAGGCGTCGCGTTCCGTTGGTCCGATCCGAAAATGCATATGTCGCATGCGCAAGCGGGGGTGCCCTCGCTCTTGCGAATAGAGCTTGGGGCCGCCGAGCCATTCGCCCAAGTAGCGCTTGAGCACTTGTCCTACCGGAGCCAAATCATCGGCATGCATCTTCCGGATCGTTTGAGCTTCCGGCAACGTGTCCATGCGACGGTAGAACGCATCGACCAGCAAATCAATCGCGGCCTGGCCGCCTATGCTGATGAATGGCGTGGGAGAGTCCTGCGAGGAAGTCACTGTTTCGGGTCATTCCCTCCAGCGGTTCCGATGCTTTCAATCGGGACCGCTGGACTTCTTCTGCTCAGACGAGAGCAGCTTCTTTCTGGGGGGCAAATTTCGCTATGAACTCCGCAAGCGGCATGTCGATGCGCTCAACATTGTACCGCTCAAGGAATTTTAGCTCGTTCTTCGTTGGCGTTTCCGGCAAGACCGCCCAATGTTTTTCGGACGACCGCTTCATGATTTGCCAGGCGAAAATGCGTTCAAGCTGAGTCATAAAGCGGCAGCCGAGGAAAAGAAAGTTTCGACCAGCGCGCAGAGCCTGGACCTTTTCCGGGATAGGCGTCTGAATGTCGATCTCGGTCAAGACCTCGACAAAATCGGAATCGGAAACAAGAAAATTGCCTTCCGGAGCGACCGATCCCCAGGGTTGGTAGAGAACAGTCGCCCAGGATTCGGCCGTGGCGATCTCTGCATCCTTCTCGATCCGGGATCCGTCATTGTTGAAATAATGGACCCAGGTCGCAAGATGCTCGGCCTGACTGACGCCTTGCACATAACCACAGTTTTCACGCCCCGCAAGCGCCTGCTGCGGAAGATTGTCGTACCAAGCATGCACCACGAGCGGCAATTTCGGCCATGACGCAATCCATTTATGAAGCTCAGTCGGCTCGACATGAGGCTTAAACGCTTCCGTCATGACCGCAAAGATCGTCTTTCGATGCTTGAAATTTTCGATGAACTGCGCCGCAGCTGAAAGATTCTTGCGGATCTTGTGCGGCACGGACGCCTTGGCGGTCAACTTTTCCACCAGCAGGTCGGGTCCCGAGGGAATCGGACAATCCGCGCCGACAAGCGACAATACGCCCGGTCCCATGTAGGGGATCAGGCGGCCAGCGTCGATTGCCGCATGAATCTCTTCGAGCGATTGCGTGTTCATCAAAATGCCTCGTATTTCGCGCCTTCCATGGTCTTGAACTTGGCGAGGTCTTCGAACGTTGTATAGAACGCCGCGCGCCCGCCGGACAGAGCATGAATTGCAAGATTGTGGGAAAGGTGATTATGCCAGTCCTGCGCGGAGACGCCCTCCGGCGCCTCGCCGCAAAATATGCATTCGCCCTTGGGGTTATAGCGGACCTGAATGATGACTTCGGCCGTGGACATTGCGGACCTCCTATTTAGTTACGCCTCAGGAAATCGTTTGAACGGCTCAACCGGAAAGCGCGCCGAGTAATTCAACCGTTACATTTTCCGTGCCGTTGACGACGCATTGGCAGGCCAAGCGCGATTTCGATCCCACTCCGACCATCGCATCGAGCCGATCGGTCTCGGGAGACTTCATCTTGGCCAAGCCTTTTTTGCCCTCGAGAACAAAAATGTGGCACGGATCATACTTGTTCTTGCTCTCGCAGGTACATTCGATCGGCGTCCCCGCCGCTCGAATGGCATCGAGCAAGGTCGTGCCTTCAGCCGCCTCTTGTGTCTTTCCTGAAGGCTTGATCGTGATGGTAGGCATTTATAGTAGATCCCTTTTTGGTGGTTGAACTGCAAAACTCTCGAGCGCTCGGCGCGACCCCTAAAGCGTGATTTCGGCGCCTGCCCCTATATTAATTGAGGCATCCTTCATCGAACCGACGATGAAAGCAATCTGGTCCTCGGTGAGATGCGCGTGGAAAGGAAGGACGACGGCGCGGTCCGCGACCTTTTCCGTGACGAGAAAATCACTCTTCCGATAACCCAAATTGAAATAATGCGGCTGGAGATGCAGCGGCATGGAATAAGCCGCCGCTTCGATCTCTTCTTTTTTCAGATCTTCGATGATCCCATCGCGGCTCGATCGTGAAAATCGCGTGCCCAGATGGACGACATATAAGAGCCAATGCGCTTCGGTCACATCCGGGCCGACATAGGGATCCTTGATCCCCTCGAAGGACTTGACGTAATCGTAATACCAATATTCAGCCCGCTTGCGCCGCTCCAGGATCAATTCGAGCCGCTGAAGCTGAGCCAGGCCGAGCGCTGCGGAAATATTGCTCATTCCGCCATTGTAGGAGGGCGCGCCGCCTACCACGACCGAAGCGCGTTCTTCAAGGCGATGCGTTCGATGGCGGCGGATCGCCATGGCCACATCGATGTCGTCGGTGACCACCATGCCGCCCTGGCCGCAAACCAGCGGTCCTGGCTGAGAAAAATCGAAGATCGAACAATCGCCGAAGGTCCCGACTAAGGCGCCCTTGTAGGTCGAGCCAATCGCCTCGCTCGAATCCTCAATCAAAATCAATTTATGCCGATCGGCGATTCCGCGGAATTCAGTCCATGCCGCGGGATGTCCATTTACATTGCTGGCGACGATCGCCTTCGTCTTCTCAGAAATCTTCCGTTCGGCTTTCTCGGGCACAAGCGCCCCCGACCAATAGTCGATATCGGCGAATATTGGGAAAGCCCCACGAATGGAGATCGCGTGGGCGATTTCTCGGAACGAATGGGGCGAGGCGATGACTTCGTCCCCCGCCCCAATCCCGTAAGCGTCGAGAGCCAGCATCAGCCCCATTGTCCCGCTCGAGACGGCAATGGCGTGCTTACGGCCGAGATATCTCCCGAAAGCCTCCTCGAAAGCCTCGACCGCCTCACCAGTCGTAACCTGGGACGATTGAAGAACCTCGATCACGGCGTCCAATTCGGCCTGCGACATGTCCGGATCGGAAAGCGGAATCATATTCGCCGTCATGGCTTGACCTTGTTTTGGACGACGATAACTCCGGTCGCGACCGCGGGATCTCTTGTCATCGTGACGCAATGGTTCACAGCGCTGACGAGAAAGAGGTTGAATCGCGTGAATTCTTTGTAAGGCCGCTCCCCGTCGACATCGCTCGGATCGCAGCGAGTGAGCGAGACGCCGGGAAAGCGCTGTCGGAAATCCTGCAACACGGATGGATCCGCGTCCGGGCCGGACAGAAGCGCTTCGATCTGCGCGAGATTTTCCGTTGTAAGACCGCTCATGCGCTTGGGCTCGTCAATCGTTCAATTTCCGGGCTTCTACCGTGCAGGGGATTTCCAATCCCTCCGTGGCCGGCGGAAGCTCGAGCTGCCAGCCATTGGCGAGAGTGACGACGCCGCCCCACATTTCCGGCTTCTCCATCGACACGACGGGTTCCTCGAGATCTTTTTTCGGCACATAGACCGAAAGAACGCCGGCGCCGTCCTTACGAAGCATGATCTTCATCTAAACCCTCACTGGCCCCGCCAAACGCAGGATGCTTTCCTTACGCAGCTATCGCAGCCGCCTCGTTGACGATCCCGGGCAGAACATCGAGGACCGCGTCGATTTCGGCCGCGGTGTTGTCGCGGCCGAGTGAAAAACGGATGGACGACAATGCGCCGCGTTCGTCAAGCCCCATAGCGAGCAGAACATGCGAAGGCTCGGTCCCCGCCGAGGTGCAGGCGGCGCCGGCGGAGGCGCAGATCCCCGCCCGATCGAGCCGCTCGAGAAGCAGCTCTGCTTCGAGATCGCCGAAGCGGATATTTGTCGTATTGGCCACCCGCTTGGCCCCCAGTCCATTGACCGATGCAATCGGCACGCGCGCCAAGACGCCTGCCTCGAGCCGGTCGCGCAAGGCTGCGAGCTGAGCGTTTTGCTGCTCCAACTCCTGCTGCGCCAGCACCGCCGCCTTGCCGAGCCCGATGATGCCCGGCACATTCTCCGTGCCGCCGCGCCGAGCCCGCTCCTGATGGCCGAAAATCTGCGCCGGAAGCTTGACGCCCTTGCGCACGAAAAGCGCGCCGACGCCGGTCGGCGCATGCAGCTTGTGGCCGGACAAAGACAACAGGTCTATCGGCGACGCCTTAAGATTGATCTCGACCTTGCCAACCGCCTGCACCGCGTCGGTATGGAAGAGCGCCCCCCGCGCCCGCGCCGCCTGAGCGACAGCTTCGATGGGAAGCACGACGCCGGTTTCATTGTTCGCCCACATGACGGATACAAGAGCGGTGTCGGGTTCAAGACTTGCGGCGACTTTCTCCGGATCCAATTGTCCGCTGGAATCGACGGGTATGTAGGTAACCCTTACGCCCTTGGTTTCGAGATGAGCGAAAAGCTCCATGCAGGACGGATGCTCGACGGCGCTTGTCACGATATGGCGCTTCGTCGGATCAAGCGCGAGGGCGCCGAGGATCGCGAGATGGTTCGCTTCGGTGCCGCAACTCGTGAAGACAATCTCGGGCGGAGAGCAGCCAAGGAGACGCGCAAGCTCGCCGCGCGCGTTCATGACCGCGGCCTTGCCGCATTCGCCCGCGCTATGCTTGCTCGACGGGTTGGTCGGCCCGCTCCGCATGCATGACGCCATAGCCTCGATGGCTTCGGGAGCGACAGCCGTCGTCGCATTATTGTCGAGATAGATCATTGGGTTTCAATCACCGCAAGCTGAACAGGCGTCGGCTTTGAGCCAGCCTGGATCAAGCCAACACTCTGGACGGGAAGCAAAACTCATGCTCAGTCGCGCCTAACGATACCTTCTTGCGCGGCGGAAGCGGCGGCGTGGACGGCCTTCTGCTTTTGCGCCGCTCGCTCTGCCTGTCCAGTTAGATCGGCACAAAATCGCATTATATCAAAGCTTTAACGGATGAGTTGAGCAAAAGGCGATAGCTACACGCCGAAAAGGGAAGCCTATGGGATCGGCTTCCCCGAGCGCTTGCTCAGCCCTCAGGACGGGCGGACTCTTACTACGGCGGCGCGCCGAACCTACATACGATTAACTTTTAGGCGCCAAACCGCCCCGTCGATCAAGCCGGAGACGCTACAAAACCCAGCGTTGGCGACAATCTAAGCTTCAGGCGCCAATTCTTCTTCGAGACACCCGACAACAAGCCGCGTGCCGTCAAATTCGACCAGATAGAGCGGCCTTTTGGTTTCCTCGATCATGCCGATGTTGACAACTTCCCCGACATCGCCAGTTCGAACGAGCAGAACATCCAATGGCTGATCGGGATAGGAGCCGTCGTTGTACAGATCCTCGATGGCCTGCACGCGCTGGCCCCATTGAAACTTCGGCCTCTGCGCGCCGCCCGGATCCATCATTCTTCCCCCTCCTTGGCCGGTTTCACTGTCTTTTTCTTGGCGGCGGCAGCGTCGTCCTCATCGTCGACGGCCTCGAGCTCCTTCGATTTCATTCCGACCTTATTCCCGGTCTGAATGAATTCGACGCCGAAAATATAGAATTGTTGAAGGAAGGTGCCAATGTTGCAGACGTAGCCTTCCTCGCCTTTCTTGGCGAGAATGTCGCCCACATCCTTGCCGCAATATGTCCCATCGTTGCGAACCGTACGTTTGGTGCGAACACGTTGGCCATAGGTGAACCGCGGCGGCTCATTTAGCTCGACGACGTCGCTATCGCGGCTGATGTTGGTCATATTCGCAACTCCTCGATATTCTTCCCGAACTCTGCAAATCCACCTTCATCAATGGATGGGCGCTCCCGCACGATAAACGCTCCTCCGAAGCAAATCGAGCTTGCGTCAGCTGATCATCTTGACGACCGGGCCGCCGTCCTTCGCCTCCGCAGGCGCTTCATCCCTCAGCCTCTGCCGCGTAAGCTCTCGAACGAGCGGATCCGCATCGTCTTCCAGCTCCGGCAAATGCGCCCGATCGATCCGGCTGGCGACCTCGTAGCGAACCCGCCAATCTGGATCGCGCTGCAGGCAGCCCAGCTGATCGTTCGACAGCCGCCGCGCAACATCAAGCCGCACGCTCGGGTCTTTATCTTGCGCCATTCGCATCAGCCAAGCTGGATCTATTCTTCCCACCACCGTCCGGCGGACTTCCACCTCAGGATCGTTGATCATCATCGGCAGGGTCGAAGGCGACAAACGCCGAGCGATCATGGTGCGGACATAGTAATCCGGGTCGTTCATCATGGACACGAGGCCCGCGTCGTCAAGTCGCGAGGCGACGCGAATGCGGACTTCCCGATGCGGATCATTGCGAAGGCGCAGAAGATAGCTGTCGGGCAGGCGGGCGGCGGCGGCCCAGCGGACTGTCTCATCCGGATCATTCAGCATTACTGGCAAACGAAAAACATCGGCGTGCTTAGCGGCGACGGCGCGCGCTTCGAAATATTCATCCGCCAAATGGTCATTGGCGAGGGCCGGATTCCAATCGAAAAACCTGTCTATTCGGCGCGCATAACGGTCCTTCACGCAAGCCTGCTTCGGCTGGCATTTCCCTTGCGCCTGCAAGCTTTGATAGCCGCAGGAGCCACAATCGATCTCTTTGCCGGCGAAATCGCGGGCCTCATCGATTTCATTCCTCATCGGCGTGCTCCAGGCGTTGATGGACTTCGAGCAGGACCGTCGCGCCGATCTTGTCGGTCGCATCGAGCTCTAGCAGCTTCATCGCAGCGGCCACGCCTTCGTCGAGATTGCCCAGCCGCATTTGCAAATAGGCGTATCCCTTCAGGACAAAAAGGTAGAACCGCGGCATCATGGCGTCATAGCTGCCGAAATCCGCATCGCCGCTTTGAACCTGACGCCAATCCTCCGCCAAATTGTTATGATGGGCGGCTTCAGAAAGACATATGCGAGCGACTTCGAGACATTCGTTGAGCCGCCCTTTGTAAAAATAGAAACGATACAGCCCGATTAGGATTGCCGGATGCGCAGGCGCGATCGCCTCCGCCTTCCGCAGATGCTCCAAGGCCAGGGCGTCGTGAGCATAAAGATTGGCGGCCAGCCTCAAATGCTCCGCCGCCCCAGCCGGCAAGCCGCCCCCGAGCAGCGCCTCGACTTCTTCAATCGAAGCCGGCTCACCGCGGCCTGTCTTCAACTCCATGCGGCCCTCTTTTCAATGCTCGTGCGCGTGATCATGTTCGACAATCGCCGCACTATGGCTGCCGCATGTCGAAACATTCTTAGGATCGTGAAACTTTAAACCGGCTGAGGTTGCGGTTTCAACAAAATCCATCGTCACGCCCTGCATTAAAAGGCGGCTCTGAGCTGGGAGGAAAAACTTTAGCCCATTGTGCTCGTGCACGGTTTCGCCCGCGCCCGGCTGCGCCTCTACGCTGAATTCCGCCGACAGGCCGGAACAGCCACCCGGCGACACGATGAGCCGCAGGCCGCTGCCAGGGCCGCCATCGAACCGGAGCATGCGGCGGATGAATTTATCGGCCGCAGGGGTAAGTGTGACATTCAAATCTTGCATGTTTACGCCGCCGGTTGGTAACGAGGATAATTATCATCGACCACACAGGTTTCCTCGACTGGGCAAATCAAGGCGCATTGTGGGTCGTCGTGAAAACCAATGCATTCCGTGCACTTGGTCGGATCGATCAAGTAAATCCCCTCCCCAGCGTAGATCGCTTCATTGGGGCACTCGGCTTCGCACGCCGAGCAATTCACGCATGAGACCGCGATTTTCAACGACATATTAAGCCGCTCCCATTTCTGACGCTCGCCTTTGACATCGGGGCGCGCCAGGCGCGCCCCGATGTCCGGTAAGAAAAGCGAGCGGCTTACTCCGCCGCGACCGCCGCCACGTCGACAGCCACTTCGCCAGGCCGGATCTCGGCGTCGCCTTTTTCGACATGGACGATGGAGCCGTCCTTGACGCCTTCAAGATAGCGCTTGAAGTAAGTGATCGCAGATTTTTCGATGAACTCATGAGCGAATTCATCGACAGCCTCGATGCCGGCCGCCAGAAGATCCTTCTTGGGGCAACCGCCGATCTTGGCCACGAACACCGCGTGGCAATCCTTGATGGCGCGGATAACAGTCTCGAGAGCGTCTTCCTCGCCGTAACCGCCTTGGCAATAGAGGTCAACGCGACGATGGCCGATGAAGTGCGCGCCCTTGCCAGTGCTGAGCTCGTAGATCTGGAACTCCGCCGCGTGGCCGAAGTGTTCGTTGATGCGACCGCTGCCCTTGGTCGCAACCGCGATCAGGATCTTGATGTCGCTCTCAACGCCAGCAAGAATCTGGAGCTCGTTCGCCTTGGCGCCGGAGACCGCAAGCCGCTCCTCTTCGACCCTGGCCTGATAGGCCTGGCGGGTGGCGAGGTCGTAATTGACGTCCATCTCCATGATCTTTTCGGTCGTGAACTCGGCGCTGCGGTCTTCTCCGAGAAGACCGACTGCGTCGGCGCGGCACTGGCGGCAGTGACGCATCATGTTCATTTCGCCTTCGCAGCTGTCCTGCAGGCGCTTCAGCTCTTGAGCCGTCGGGCCGCGCTGTCCAGTCAAGCCGAACACCGTGCCGTGTTCGGCGGCGGAGATGAGAGGCATAATATTATGCAGGAATGCGCCGCGCGACTTGACCGCCTTGTTCACCTCGACGAGATGCTGGTCGTTGACGCCGGGGATCATGACGGAATTGATCTTCGAAAGAATGCCCCGCGCGGTGAGCATTTCGAGACCCTGCATCTGACGATCAGTCAGGATCTGAGCGGCTTCGCGGCCCGTGTAGCGCTTGTGCTTGTAGAAGATCCACGGATAGATCTTGGCGCCGACATCGGCGTCGACCATGTTAACCGTGATCGTGACGTGATCGACGTTATATTTGGCGATCATATCGACATGATCGGGCAGAGTGAGCCCGTTCGTGGACAGACAGAGCTTGATGTCGGGCGCAGTCTTTGCGATCAGGTCGAAAGTCTTGAACGTCTTTTCGGGGTTGGCGAGCGGATCGCCAGGGCCGGCTATGCCGAGCACCGTCATTTGCGGGATCGTCGAAGCGACGGCCAGGACCTTCTTCGCGGCCTGCTCGGGGGTCAGACGCTCGCTGACGACGCCGGGACGCGATTCATTGGCGCAATCATATTTGCGATTGCAATAATTGCACTGGATGTTGCAGGCCGGCGCCACAGCGACATGCATGCGGGCGTAATGGTGATGCGCCTCTTCGCTATAACAAGGATGGTTTTTGACCTTCTCCCAGATCTCCGGAGCAAGGTCGTTCGCGCCCGCCTCGGTGCCGCAGCTCGCCTTTTTGCCGCCGTCGCTGTTGGTTTCGCACCCCTTGTGCTCGGCCATCTTCTTCATGATTTCGTCGGCCGTTGCGCCCGCCTGAATAGCCGCCTCTGCGACTTCGCGTTCTGACAATTCCATTGTTCGATCCTCGCTTTAGGCTTGGAACCTATTGGTACTTAAGGGGCGCGCCACGCTTTCCCCTCTTCCGCCGATAAGCTCAACTACGATCCCGCTCGGCAAGATCGCCTGGCGGAAGGGGAGCAACTAGCGTGCCACAAATAGAATAACTCTAATCACTTGAATCAAAGGATGTTTTGCTTCTGTTGAAGGACCAGGCAATCCCGTCGCCTTTGCAACTAGTCGCATGAGGCGCCTGTTTGAAAGATGACAAGCCGCGCTCAGGGCCTGCCCTGCAGCAAAATGCCGCCTCGGCGATCTCGGGCCAAAGCGGCGGAAAGGAGCGATAATTCGGTCGCGGCGCAGGCGACATTACTGCTTGCTTTCGACGGTCTCGCGCCATCTCGGCGCTGTCGAGCATAATCGGCATGCGCGCCTCAGGTGCATCCGAGGGGCCTTCCGATCGCGGCATCGCGGGCCTGATTGTCTTTCGGACCCTGGTCGAACGCAGGAGGGCCGCCAATTTGACCGCGCTTTGGGCCTGCCTCACTACAGGGCTAGTAACGAAGTCTTGAAGGGTTTTCGTCAATCGGAGTTCAGATCAAGCCGCAAGGCGGAGGAACTCCTGTCGGGTTTCGTTCACGAGGCCTTCGGATCGGCCATTGCTGTGTTGCGAAGCGCTACCAAGCCTCCATCAGGAACCCGGGAATCGCAGGCGTGGAGCCTTTGCATCGCCATGTCGCGAACGAGCGCGTCGGGATCGCTTGTAAAAAGCGGCAGGAATTCTTGGTCGATGCGCTCCGCGGCGATGAAGCGGACCCGCAGGTCGGGATCGGCGGCGAAAATGGCAAGGCGCGCGGGATGAAGCCGCTCGGCCACTTCCGCGCGGACCATGGGATCCTTGTCGTCGCGCATATCGATCAGCCGGCTCACTACAATGCGGCGGGCCACCCATCGCCGCACAGCGGGGTCGGAATCGCGCATCGCCATCGGCAAGAGCTCGGGCGCCAACTTTCGGACGACTAGGGCGCGGACGTGATGATCCGCGTCAGACAGCATTGCGAGCAACGACTTGCCTTGCATCTTCATGGCGACGCCAATGCGAACGCGACGGTCGGGATCGTTCGCAAGACCCTTGACGCGTTCCGACGGCAACCGCCATACCGCCATGGTCCGAACCTCGGGCTCCGGATCGGACAACATTGGAGCGACGCGAAACAAGCTCGCATATTTCACGGCGACCGCGCGCAACTCGAAATACGGATGCTCGAGATAAGAATCGGCCAGTTGTGGAGCAGCCTTGAAAAACCGGTCGATGTGCTTGATGACGCGATCGACGACGCAGCTATGGCCCTGGCGGCACTTGCCGTCGTCGCGAAGCTCTTTATGCGAGCATTGTTCGCAATCAATTGGCCTTCCCAGCCAATCGCGGGCGTCACCGGAAGCATCCACGGCGCGCTCCAATCTAGGAGCGTCGATTAAATCGACGCCCGGGCGGACCAGCGAAACATTGACATCATCACGCAGGTTTCCCTCCCCGATCATCCGCTGTCGGCGTTGGAAATTCCGCTAAGGTGAAAAAGCCGGCCTTTGCGCAAGGCCGGCGCTGTCTTCAGGCCGGCACGCAGGTCTGCGGCACCGGGCAAACCGTATCGCATTGCGGATGATCGAAGTCGTTCTCGCACTCGGTGCATTTTTTCGGGTCGATCACATAGGTCTCGTTCTTGAACGAGATCGCCGCATTCGGGCATTCGAACTCGCAAGCGCCGCAGACAGTGCATTGGGAGGCGATGATCTTGTAGGCCATTTACCGGTTCTCCTTCAACAAAATGTCCGGGAAGTTTCCGTGCGTCCCGGAGCAATGACAAAAAGGTCGAGCGTTCGTCGCCTCCGCAAATGCGGAGATTTGTGATGCAGAAGGTGACAAGCTCCTACCGCCGGGACCACGCCATATTCATGCGGGTGCAACCGCCAGAAGCCGAAGCAAATTCTGTACCAGCGCTCAAATATCTGATATTTCTGCAAGTTGAGAATCAGGAAGGCGACACTAGGTCATTTCGACAAATATGGTGTCGGACCTTCGTCAAATTCGGCGACGATCTACGCCGCGTCGGCCGGCGCGAAGCGATTCAGAATTTCTTGATTTCGATCGCATGTTTGCGCAGCGCATATCCGATCTGGCGCGGCGTCAGCCCCATTATCCGGGCGGCCTTCGCCTGAACCCAACCCGATTTCTCCATCGCCTCGAGCAATCGCGCCCGCTCCGAATCATCGCCGCCGGCGCGATCGAAAACATCGCCATGCGAGGCCGTCGGCGCAGCGTGCAAAGCTTCGGGATTCGAGGGAGCCGCAATGGAGCGCGCCTGCTGAGGCGGCTCGCGATAGGCCTCGACCGCCGCGGGAGGAGCCGAAAACGGCCCGAGACCGCCAATCGCCTTCGGCCAAGGATCGGTCGACGCCTTTCCCTTCCACAGCGTGGCCGAAAGACATTGATCTTGTCCGCATGCAAAGTCCGACGCGACGATGGACGTCTCGGCGGCGAAGGTCGCGGTGCGCTGGACGCAATTTTCCAGCTCGCGCACATTGCCGGGAAAATAGCACGACTTCAAAACCTGCATCGCCTGCTTGCTGAACGCGAGCTCGCGCCCATTCTCTTCATTGAACTGCTCGAGGAAACGGGCCGCGAGCAACGGAATGTCGCTGCTGCGCTCGCGCAAGGGAGGCAAAAGCAGCGGCACGACGCTGATTCGATAGTAGAGGTCGGCGCGGAACTCGCCGTTGCGGACCGCCTCCTCCAAGTTCTTATTTGTGGCGGCGATGAGGCGCACATCCGCCTTCAAGGTCTTGGTTCCGCCAACTCGCTCAAATTCGCCGCTTTGCAGGACGCGCAAGAGCTTGGCCTGGAACGAGGACGAAATTTCGCCGATTTCGTCGAGGAACAGCGTGCCCCCGTCGGCGAGCTCGAAGCGGCCCTTACGGGTCGCCACCGCGCCGGTGAAAGCCCCTTTTTCGTGGCCGAACAATTCCGATTCGAGAACGCTTTCGGCGAGCGCGGCGCAATTGACCTTGACGAAAGCGCGCGAAGCCCGCGGCGACATCTCGTGCAAGGCGCGCGCGAATAATTCCTTGCCGGTTCCAGATTCGCCGCGCAGCAGCATGGTCGCATTGGATCGCGCGACAATTGAAATTTTATCCAGGACCGAGCGGATCGCCGGGCTTTCCCCGATAATTCCTGACGCCTGCGCCGTGCTCGTCGGGGTCGGCTGGAGCTTGGTGATTTCCTTCTGCAGCCGGTGGCTCTCCTCGATGAGGCGATCCCGATCGCGCGCGACGACGCGGTGCAATTTTACGGTCTGGCCGATCAGATTGGCGATCATCACAAGAAAGCGGACGTCGGAATCAAAGCGAAAGATGCTCTCGCCGTCCCATATGCGATCCACTGTCAAAGTGCCGACAACCTTGTCGCCGGCCCGGATCGGCACGCCCATGAACGACACCTTGACGCCGTCCGATGCGAGCGCGGCGACGTCGCTCGCATCGAAGAGATCATGATCCGCGACATTATGCACGACGAGCGGCACATCGGTCGCGATAATCTGGCCAATCGCCCGTTCGGGATAGCGCTGCGGCGTCTTGGACAGGCTATCCTCGCTCCATCCGGCGCCGACCGCGACCTCAGGCCCGCCGTCATCGGCCAAAAGCACAATTGTTCCGTGCCGCATCTGCAGGAAAGACGATAAAAGATTAAGGACATTGGCGAGCGTAGTCTCGAGCCGCGTCGGCGCCGTCAGGATTTTCGAGATTTCATAGACGCCTATCAGCGCGATCTCGCTCAATTGGATGCGTTGAGATGGAGCTTGCTTCGTCGCGGCCAAGGCGTCGATATCAATCATTGCACGGCCTTCCCTGCCTCGGAGTCTCGCCCATTGTCGGACCCCCGACACCTGTCAACAACCTCGAAATCTGGGTAGGTTTTTTGACAGAAATTGTCTTAATTCAAACGTTCGTGACTGTAATCCTGCTGTGAAACCCTGTCGCTCTCAAATTTTGGGCAGAATTTTGCAAAACTGATGTGCATAACGCCTTTTCGTGTAGCATAAATAACCCTTTCCGTCACAGTTTGCGCCATTTTTGTTCCTGCTTGGCCGAAATGGCGCGATAATGACGAAATGACTACAAACGCATTTCGATAATAAAATCTTACTTTTCATCGGCCTCCGCGCAATCATGAGCGCTATTGGCGTTGATGCGACGCGCGCTGTCTTTGCGAAGCAGGAATTGGGGCCGCGTTAACTTAGCGCCGGCGAATGAGAGCCTTACCATACAGCCGAGACGTTCGCTCATGGGACGCCGCTCGTTTCGAAGCCGACGATTCCGGCTCCACCGCACGGTATTCGGCTTTCGCGACCGGCCCGTCGCCGTCACCAGATCCAGAAGAACAGAACCCAGCTCCCGACCCCGATGGAGGCCGCGACGGCGACACAGGCTGTGGCTGCAGACCGACGAATAGAATTCAGGGTCGACAGGCCGGCAATCCGCCAGCCGAGCCAGACCGACCAAAGCCCGGCGGCGGCGAGCAGAACGCCGCGCAGCAAGCCGACAAATCCCATTGGCAGGCCCTCGGCCCGCAACATTGTGACAGTCGTGGCGCTCAACCCGAGGAAAACCCCGCAGGCGGCGATCGGAATGAGGCTCTGGGCGAGATGATGAAACCGCGTCGAGGACCACGGACCGAGGCTGCGCGCCGCAGCCCAGAGGCAAATCGAGACAGTAGTCCCGATCACTGCCGCGGTCGCGACGATATAGGCGAGGAGCACGACGCCGTCGAGAAGGGTTAGCTGATCATTGACCTCCGGATAATTGGTCAGGATCCACCATGGCGGCTGCAGCCGCATGGGCCACACGACGCCCATGTCGATGAGTTGCTCCGCCAGCGACTGCTTGATCGCGACGTACCAGGGGCTGACGCTCCAATGAAAGGCGCCAGCGGCGACGCCGAGCAGGCCAAAGACGATGAGAAGGGTCTCGGCGGGTTTTGGCGTTGATCCCGCAACATGAACGATTTCATAATCCGGGGAGCGCGGCGCAAGGCTGATCGCGCCGCGAAAGCTGCTGCAGCGGCCGCACATATGGCAGTCGGAAGCGCCCCGCATGGTCCGGATCGGAACCAGAGGCGCGCAATTGATCGGCGCGGCGTGGGCGTGTCCGGAAAGACGCGACGCCGTCCAGGCGTCCTGATCGACGCTGAAATGCACCGGCGCAAGCTTCGCCAAAAGGCCGAAGACGCCGTTCACCGGGCAGAGATAGCGGCACCAGACTCTTTTATTGCGGCCGTAGAGATAGCCGACGACGATCGCGCCGGCGGTCGAGCCGCCCAGGATCAGAAGCGCAGGCTTTGGATATTGATAGACGCTGACCATCTGGCCATAAATCGTGGTGCAGACGAAGGCGACGAAAGGCCAGCCCTTCCAGGTGATCCAACGCGGGACGGCGTAGCCCCTGCCGAACCGGCTCGTCGTCTCGGAGAGCGCTCCTTCCGGGCAGAACAGGCCGCACCAGGCGCGCCCGACCAAGATCATGCTGAGCAAGACAAAGGGCCACCAAAGTCCCCAAAAGGCGAACTGCGCAAAAAGCGTCAGATTGTCCCAAATATGCGCCATGCGGCCAGGCATGGGCAGGAAAGCCGGCGTGGCGACAAGGGCGATATAGATGAGAACGATCGCCCATTGGACGCGCTGGATGAGGCTTTGGCGGCGGCGCAGCCATTCGCCAAGGTTGTAGAAGCCGCGCGCAAGCAAAGCCCTTTGCGTCGGCTCGCTATCCGGCGGCGAAACCTCGGGGAGTCGCTCGGCGAAGCCCTTTTCAGGGTCGGCAACCAGAAAGGCCGTCATGACAACTCAATCTCCAAAGCTCTTCGCCCCGCCCCGCCCCGCCCCGCGGTCATGAATGATGCGCAGAGTACTGTCCAGTTTCGTTCATTTGCGCCGCCGGGCACGCTATGCACGACCCAAACCAGCCGCAAGGCGCGCGTGTCATGGATCTGACAAAGGAGTCGACGATGATATTCGCGCCTCATTTCGCGACGAGCACAGCTTTGGGCGCATCCGGGTGAAAATCGTCAAAAAAGGGATATTCTCCTGGATCAAGCGTCCTGAATACGAGAATTGACGTCGAATCTGGCGCAAGGACCTTTTCTTTCCGCAGCTCATTGCTTTCGAATTCGGCCGGCGTCACGCCCGTATTGCGCAATTCGAGCTTGAAGCGCCGGTTGGCCGGCACCTCAAGCCGCTGCGGCTCGACTTTGCCGTCGTGAAATTCAATCGTGAACACCAGTTCGTCTTCGGCCCGAAGAGGAGCCGCTGCGCCGATGAGAAAAAGCCCGATGAGCCAAATTGTCGCGTTTCTGCGCAAGCTGTCGCCCTTTGCGCCGCTCAATAGGCGCCCTTTTTTCCGGCTCCTGCATAGACGAAATCATATTCCACGGTGAAGGTGTTGAACCAAGGCCCGACGCCAGTTTCCTTATCGGTATGACGGCCGAAATGAGCGTGCGGATTCTCGCTTGGCGGCGCAATCGTCAAACGGAGCCGGTACTTGCCGGGCCCGAACAGTTTGACGTTGTCGCCGTAATGCGGTCCGTCATTCGCCACCATCGGCATGAAAGCGCCCTTCAAGGTCTGGTTGTCGTCAAGCTTGGTCAATTCGTAGTCAACCGAGAGATAGGGAATCCAATCCCCTTGCGCAAAGCCATTCTTGTTGTCCTTCGCCGCCTTGATGTCGGACTCGAGATGCACGTCCGAGTCCCTCGCTGGGCGCATTACGTCGGGAGGATCCATCTCGATCGGCTGCAGGTAGACCGCGCCGATCTCCAGGCCGTTTTTCTGTTGCGGCTTGCCGATTGGATATTCTTTGGCGAAAACCGGAAATCCGATCGAAACGGCGCTCGCCACGCAGACCAAAGTAAAGCCAAATCGCATTATGTCATCTCCCTGACCGGCGCCGGCGTAACGCCGTTCGGTCCCAGCAACGCTAATACCAAGCATAGCAGCTTTCTACCTGAATATTGCAAGATCGACTAGATCAAAGCATCCAGAGCTAAATTGGAACCAATCTAATCTAGATCTGCTCTATATGAACTGACGCTTAAACCAGACAGAATACGCCGCAAAGGCGCGACCTGTCGGCCTCCCGTCCGGGAATGCCGAAGCGGAGCAAAGAGGGGCGCGCGTCGAAGCGCCTGACCAAAATCCCGGCTTTCGCCAAAGTTTGGAACCAACCGGGGGCGCCCGCATGCGCCACTAGGCGAAAAAACGGGCCGCCGCCGAGGAGATCGAAGCCAGCCGCCGCGAGGATCTCGTCAAGCGCCGCAACATCTGTCGCAAGCTTTTTTCCAGTCGCGGCAAGCCAGTTCGGGTCCGCCAGGGCCTTTGACCCGATCGCAATCGCCGCGCCGGAGACCGGCCAGCACCCCAAGGCGGCGCGCAGTTTCGCGGCGAAGGCCTCAGGCGCAATTGCAAACCCTAGGCGAAGCCCCGGCAGGCCATAGGTCTTGCCGAAAGAGCGAAGCGCGACAACCCCGGTCGGCGGCATGTCGGGGACGATGCTGGCGGCGGGATCAAGAAAATCCACAAAGGCTTCGTCGACGATCATGAGACCGCCGTGTCCTCCAAGATCGGCGGCAAGCGCGCGCAGGTCTTGCGCTGCGACGAGCCTGCCATCGGGATTATTGGGATTGACGATTATGGCGACATCTTTGTCAGCGAGTTCGGCGAGATCATCGACGATCGCCACCTCGGCGCCGCCGGCGCGCCAGGCGCTCGCGTGTTCGGAATAAGTGAATCCCAAAATTCCGACGCGCCGCCCCGGAACGAGATGCGGCAGCCAACCGATGATCGACTGAGCGCCGGGGGCGGCGACGATTGCCGCGCCTTTGGGCGCGCGATAGGCCAGCGCCGCTGCGCTTTCGAGCCCGCACAGGGCCGACGGGTCCGGTAGGCGGGTCCATGCCTCCACAGGCAAATCCGCCAAGGGATAAGCGTAGGGGCTGACGCCAGTTGAAAGATCAAGCCATGGCTCTGGCGCCAAGGGGAATGCGCGCCGCGCCGCGGAAAGATTGCCGCCATGCCTTGCGCCGGCTAACTCCTGCGTCTCTATTGCTGGATTTTGACGCATGGACCTCAATGCAACTCTTTCGCTCGCGGCTCTCGCTGTGGCCATTGAGGCTGGCCTCGGCTATCCGCAGGCCCTGTTCAGGGCTATTGGCCATCCGGTGACCTGGATCGGCGCCCTGATCGCGCGCGCCGACCGCGGCCTCAACCGCGACGATCGATCCTTTGGGCTCAGACGCGCCCTTGGCTTCGTCGCCCTTGGCATTGTCCTGGCGATCGCCGGAGGCGGCGCCTATGTCGTCACCCTTGCGATCGCGGCCGCCGCGCCGTCTCATCCAATCGGCATCCTGCTGACAGCGCTTATCGCGTCGAGCCTCATCGCGCAATGCAGCCTCCATGCGCATGTACGCGCCGTCGCCGAGACTCTCGAGCAGGACGGACTCCCGGCGGGGCGGAAGGCAGTCGCCGCGATCGTCGGCCGCGATGTCGAGACTCTCGATGAGGCCGGCGTTGCCCGCGCCGCAATCGAGAGCCTCGCCGAAAGCTTTTCCGACGGTATCGTCGCGCCTGCCTTCTGGCTCGCGCTTGGCGGATTGCCTGGCGGATTATGCTACAAGGCGGTCAATACGGCCGACAGCATGATCGGCCATCGCACCAAGCGCCATGAGGCATTCGGCTACGCGGCGGCGAGGCTCGACGATCTCGTCAATTTTTTTCCGGCGCGGCTATCCGTTCTGTTGGTCGCGGCGGCGGCGCTTTTTGTCCCTGGAGCTTCGGCGGGCGAAGCGGCGCGGATAGCGCTGCGCGATTCGCGCGGGCATCCCTCCCCCAATGCCGGTTGGCCTGAAGCGGCTTTCGCAGGCGCGCTCGGCTTGCGGCTCGGCGGGCCGCGCGTCTATGGCCAGGTCAGGGTCGAGGACGCCTGGATCGGCTCTGGCGAAGCAACCGTTTCGGCGGCGGACATCCGCCGCGCCCTTGCGCTCTACCGCTGCGCCTGCCTCATCCATTGCGGCGTTCTGACGCTGCTTGCGCTTCTCTTCATTGCGCGAGCGTGAGCAGACGGTCGAGATCCACATAGGCTTCGAGATGCGCGGCGATGGCGTCGAGCGCCTGCTCGATCGTTTCGTCATAAGAGACGCCGGACCCGATCGCGCCGAGCTTCGCGAGCAAGGCGCTCCGCTGCGCCGGATCGGCGAAAAGCCCATGCACATAGCAGCCGCTCACCCGCCCATTGGCGGAGATCGCGCCATCCACGCGTCCATCGTCGAAAGCGAGCAGCGGCCGGGCGCAGGCTGGCCCAAAACTTCGCCCGAGATGCATTTCATAACCACAGAAAGACGCGCCATTTTCCGCCCCAGCGCCTTGCGCCGGCGCAAGGCGCTTCTCGCCGGCGAACTCGGTTTCGATGTCGAGCAGGCCAAGCCCCCGCGCTTCCCCGGGCGTTCCCTCGAACCCTTGCGGATCGCGAAGCATTCGGCCGAGCATCTGATAGCCGCCGCAAAGGCCGAACACATGGCCGCCGCGGCGCACATGGGCGGCGAGGTCGATGTCCCACCCTTCCGCGCGAAAAGCCGCGAGATCGGCGATCGTCGTCTTGGAGCCCGGCAGAAGCACAAGCGCGGCTTCGACCGGCAGAGTCTGGCCGCTCTTGACCATCACGAGCCGGACCTCGCTTTCGAGCGAGAAAGGATCGAGATCATCGAAATTGGCGATGCCGGGCAAGACCGGAACGGCGATAGTGATTCGTCCGCCGCCAGAATTGGCGCGCGTCGCAAGAGCCAGAGAATCTTCAGCAGGCAAATGCGCGGCGGCGGGACAAAAAGGGACGAGCCCCAGCCCCGGCCAGCCGGTATGGCTTTCGATCAGTTGCATGCCCTCCGTAAAGAGCGAGGAATCGCCACGAAATTTGTTGACGAGGAAGCCCTTGATCATGCCAGCGTCGGCCGGATCGAGCACGGTCTTGGTTCCGACGATCTGGGCGATGACGCCGCCGCGATCGATATCGCCAAGCAAAATCACCGGAACATTAGCGGCGCGGGCGAAACCCATATTGGCGATGTCATTCTTGCGCAGATTGATTTCGGACGCGCTTCCCGCGCCTTCGACGATGACGAGATCGGCGGCGGCGCTGAGCCGCGCGAAACTGTCGAGCACAGAGGCGAGCAGCTTCGGCTTCCAATCCTGATAGTCGCGCGCCTGCGCCTGGCCGATGACGCGGCCCTGCGCCACGACCTGCGCGCCGCCGCCGCCATGCGGCTTCAAGAGCACCGGATTCATGTCGATGGAGGGCGCAACGCCGCAGGCTCTCGCCTGCACCGCCTGGGCGCGGCCAATCTCGCCGCCATCCGACGTCACCGCCGCATTGTTCGACATGTTCTGCGGCTTGAACGGCCTGACCGCGAGGCCACGATTGCGATAGGCGCGGCAGAGGCCTGCGACGATCAGCGATTTGCCGACGTCGGAGCCCGTCCCCTGCAGCATCAACGCCTTCGCCCGCCGCGCCATGAGCTAGAACTCAATTCCTTCCTGCGCCTTCACGCCCGCCTTGAAATGATGTTTGACGAGCGTCATCTCGGTCACGAGATCGGCGGCCTCAATCATTTCCGGCTTGGCGTTGCGGCCAGTGACCACGATATGGAGGTCGGGCCTGCGCCCCAGCAGGGCGGCGACGACATCCGCGAGAGGCAGATAATCGTAGCGCAAGGCGATATTCAATTCGTCGAGCACGAGTAGTCTGATCTTGGGATCGGCCATGAGCTTTTGCGCCTTGGCCCAGGCGGACTCCGCCGCGCTCACGTCGCGGACGCGATCCTGCGTCTCCCAGGTGAAGCCTTCGCCCATTGTATGCCAGGAAACAAGATCGGCGAAGCGGGCGAGAGCCGCGCGCTCGCCGGTCTCCCAACCCCCTTTGATGAATTGCACGATTCCGCAGGGCCAGCCATGGCCGAGCGCGCGAAGCAAGAGCCCGAAAGCCGCCGTAGACTTGCCTTTGCCGGAGCCGGTATGGACGATGAGAAGGCCCTTCTCGGCGATGGTCTTGGAGGCGACCTCGGCGTCCTGCGCGGCCTTGCGCTTCGCCATTTTCTCGCGATGGCGGAGGGCTTCGTCTATCGACTGCGCCATGTTGACCTTCCAAGAATGTCGCCAGTGAACTGTCGGCCACGCCGCCGGCAGGAATAGAGATCAATTGACACGCCCGCCAGTCCGTTTAGTGTCACGCTCGCAACGGTCCCTCGCTTCGAGGGGTAAAAGGGAATGTGGCGGCGCGGTTTCGCGCCGGAAGCCACAGCTGCCCCCGCAACTGTCAGCGGTGAGCCGCACGCCAAATGCCACTGGGACGCCGGGCGACCGGCTCCTGGGAAGGCGGCGCAAGGCGATGATCCGCAAGCCAGGAAACCTGCCGTTCGAATCGAGCCAAAGGCCGGCGGGGTGCTCCGGTCTTTATCGATGCCGGCGAGCCTGCCCGCCGGCAAAGGAGCCCGCATCTTTGCGGCGCTCCCGCTGTAGCGCCCGCGCGTAAATGCAACGCCGAAGGACCGGGCGCTTCAATGACCATACTTGCATGACCAGCCTCGCCAAGATTCCGGCGACGATCATCACCGGCTTCCTCGGCGCCGGGAAGACGACGCTCATCCGCCACATCCTCGCGACCGCAAATGGCCGCCGCCTCGCGCTCATCATCAATGAATTCGGCGACGTCGGCGTCGATGGCGAGATCCTGAAAACATGCGGCGACCTCGCCTGCCGCGAGGACAGCATCATCGAGCTTGCGAATGGCTGCATCTGTTGCACCGTCGCCGATGATTTTCTGCCCGCGATCGAAAGGCTCCTGGCGCTGGCGGCGCGGCCCGACCACATCATCATCGAGACTTCCGGCCTCGCCTTGCCGAAGCCATTGGTCAAGGCTTTCGACTGGCCTTCCATTCGCTCCAGACTGACTGTCGATGGCGTCATCGCCGTAGTGGATGGCGCGGCCACGGCGGACGGCCGCTTCGCCGACGACCCGGCGAAACTGGCGCGCCAGCGCGAGTCGGATCCGTCGATCGAACATGACAATCCGCTTGAGGAAGTGTTCGAGGATCAATTGCTGTGCGCCGATCTCATCATTCTGAACAAGGCGGATCTGATCAGCGAAGCGGAGCAGACGCGGGTCGCGGCGGAAATTGCCGCGCAAATCCCCCGCGCCGTAAAAATCGTCGCCGCCCATGGGGGACGCATCGACGCCAGGGTCCTGCTCGGCCTCCATGCTGCCGCAGAAGACGATCTCGCCGCCCGGCCCTCGCATCACGACGCCGAATCGGAGCATGATCACGATGATTTCGAAAGCATCATCGTCGATATGGGCGCGATCGAGGACAGCGCCACACTGATGCTGCTGCTGGCGGACATCGTCGAACGCCATGACGTGCTGCGGATCAAGGGCTTTCTCGAATTGCGCGGCAAGCCGATGCGGCTTCTCGTGCAAGGCGTCGGCAAGCGGCTTCAGCATAGTTTCGACCGGCCTTGGCGGCCGGATGAGCCCCGCCGCGGACGGCTGGTGATCATCGGCGAAAAGGGCTTCGACGCGGAGTCGATCTCGCAGGCTTTGACGCGCGCGGAGCTTTGACTTTATGCATCTTCTGCGCACGCAATCACGATCGCTCGACGAGGCCGAGGCCGCGATCGACCTCGCGCAGACGCCGGCGGACCTCGTGTTCTTGTCGTTTTCCGACAGCGATCTCAAGATTGTGGCCGAAGCCGCGCGGCGCGCCGATGGAGCATTTTCAAGCGAAGTGGACGCCGGTTCGCGTGAAGAAAATGAAACCAAACAAAGACCAAGCGCGATGAGCTTGCGCCTCGCCAATATTGCACAGCTCAAACATCCCTATTCGGTCGATCTCTATGTCGAGAAAATAGCCTCGAAAGCCCGCTTCGTCCTCGTTCGCCTGCTCGGCGGCCTCGACTATTGGCGATATGGCGTCGAGGAGCTGGCGCGCGCGGCCAGGGCTCAGAATTTCACGCTCGCCATCGTTCCCGGCGAAGCTCAAGAGGACGAAAGGCTCGACGCCGCCTCGACCTTGCCCGTCGCGGATCTGCGCCGCATCCTGGCCTCTTTCCAGCACGGCGGAGTCGAAAGCATCGCGGAGCTTCTCGACCGGATCAATGGTTTTCCGCGCACTCCTACATTCCAGTGCGAGCCGCCGGCGCTCGCGCCAGTAGGCCGCTTCAAAGCAGGTTGCCGGACGCTCGCCGCCGCCAAGAGCCGGGCTTTCATCATCTTCTATCGCTCCTTCCTCCTCGCCGACGATGTCGCGCCGATCCAAGCGCTCGCCGACGCCTTTTTCGCCCGCGACATCAGCGCAGTCTCGATCTTCGTAGCGAGCCTCAAGGACGCGCAAGCGATCGATTTCCTTCGCGCCGAAATCGCGCGCGAAAAGCCCAACGTCATTATCAACACGACCGGGTTTTCCGCCCGCCTCGACGACAGTGGAAGCGTGCTGGACGAGGCCGATTGTCCCGTGTTGCAGGCGATCCTCGCCGGTTCGACCGAAGCGCAGTGGAAAGAAGGCGCCCGCGGCCTGAGCGCCGCAGATCTCGCAATGAATATCGTTCTGCCCGAAATGGACGGGCGATTGATCACCCGCGCGATCGCCTTCAAGACGCAAGCCGAATATCGCGACGATCTCGAATTCACGCCCGTCATTCACGCCGCGTCGTCCTCGCGCGTCAACTTTGTCGCCGATCTCGCCGGCGCTTGGATAAAATTGCGAAAAACGCCTCCCGCCAAGCGGAAAATCGCCTGCGTGCTTTCGGATTATCCGAGCAAATCGGGGCGCGGCGGCTACGCGGTCGGGCTCGACGCGCCGAAAAGCATAGCCTCGATCGCGGCTCTCTTGCACGAGGCAGGATATGACATCGGGACGCTTCCGCACGAGGATGATTTGATGCGCCGTCTCGAAGCGGCCGCCGTAACCGGGAGGTTGAGCCTCGCCGCTTACGCCGAAGCGCTTCGCGCCATGCCGCCCACTTTCATCGAGTCCGTGCGCGCGCAATGGGGAGAACCCGAAGAAGACGAACGAGCGCATGTTGGCGCGTTTGAATTTTCGATTCTGCGCGCGGGCAATCTGCTCATCGCGCTCCAGCCCGATCGCGGCGGCGCCTTGGATCGCAAGGGCGACTATCACAATGCGGCGCTGCCGCCGCGCCATTTCTACGTCGCCTTCTATGTCTTCCTGCGCCAACATGAAAAGATCGACGCCATGATCCATTGCGGAACGCATGGCACGCTCGAATGGCTGCCGGGCAAGGCGGTCGCGCTCAATGAGGGTTGCGCGCCGGAAGCCGTGCTCGGGCCGCTGCCTGTCGTCTATCCTTTTATCGTCAATAATCCAGGGGAGGCTGCGCAGGCCAAACGCCGCATCAGCGCGCTTACGATCGGCCATATGACGCCGCCTTTGACCGAGGCCGGAAGCCATGGCGCGGCGCTCGAGATTGAAGCCCTGTTCGACGAATATGCCGCCGCGGAGGCGCTGGACCCCAAGCGCGCCCGGCTCTTGGCGAAAGCCATTCTCGAACGCGCCGAGGAAACCGGATTGGCGCAAGACAGCGGACTCGAAAGAAGCGCCGATCCCATGGCGGCCTTGACGCATCTCGACGCCTGGCTTTGCGATCTGAAGGAGATGCGCATTCGCGACGGCTTGCATGTCTTCGGGCAATCCCTTTGCGCGTCCCTGCGCGATGCGGCCGCAGCCAGTCTCCTGCACGGCGCGAAAGAGCGACCCGGCGCCGATGCGCTCCGAGAGACGGCGGCGCTCATCGAGTCCTGCGGGCCGGCGGAGCGCGCGGGCCTGCTCGCAGCGCTCGCCGGCCGCTTCGTCGCGCCGGGGCCGGGCGGCGCGCCCTCGCGCGGACGCCTCGACGTCTTGCCCACCGGCCGCAATCTCTATGGAGTCGATCCGCGCGCGGTCCCAACCCGCACCGCCTGGGAGATCGGACGGCGCGCCGCGCGCGAGGTCTTGAACCGCCATGCCCAGGACCACGGCGAATGGCCGAAGCGGATCGTCCTGGACCTTTGGGCGAGCGCGACCATGCGCACCGGAGGCGATGATCTCGCGCAAGCCCTCGCCCTCCTCGGCGTCGCCCCGGTCTGGGATCATGCGTCCTCGCGCGTCACCGGCTTCGAGATCATCTCCCCCGCCCGTCTGGAGCATCCGCGCATCGACGTGACCTTGAGAATCTCGGGCCTCTTCCGCGACGTCTTTCCGGCGCAGATCGCTCTATTCGATCAGGCCGTGCGCTCCGTCAGCGAACTCGACGAAGACGGTGACAGCAATCCTTTAGCGGCGGCGCGGCGGCAAACGCCGGGCGCTCTCTCCCGCATCTTCGGCGCCGCGCCGCAGGCCTATGGGATCGGCGTTTCCCGCGCGATCGATAGCGATCCATCGCTCGCGCGCGACGATCTCGGACGCCTCTATCTCGCCGCGACCTCGCATGCCTATGGCGGTCCGCGAGGCGAAGGCGTCGCCACGACGGAATTCGCGGAGCGCGTCGCCACAGCCGACGCGCTTGTCCATGTGCAGGATCAGGACGAACAGGATATTCTCGACGCCGACGCAATCATCGATCACGAGGGCGGCTTTGCCGCCGCCGCGCAAATGCTCGGCAATGACGCGGCCATCTACCATGTAGAGACAACCCGTACCAACGCGATCAAGGCGCGCACATTGCAAGAGGAAATCGCTCGCATTGTGCGCGGACGAGCGAGCAATCCGCGCTGGATCGCCGGGCAAATGCGCCATGGCCATCGCGGCGGCGCAGAGATCGCCGAGACGATCGATCATCTCTTTGCGCTCGCGGTTCTGGCCGACGCCGTCGCTAGCCGGCATTTCGAGCTGATGTTCGAGGCGACCTGCGGCGCGCCGGCCGTGCGGGCGTTCCTGATCGAGGCCAATCCGAAGGCGGCGCTCGCCATTGTCGAGCGTTTTGAGGCCGCCCTGCAGCGCGGCTTTTGGCGAAGCCGGCGCAACTCCACGCTCGCCATCCTCGCCGAGATGCGGGAGACGCTCGCATGACGGCCGCGGCTCCCTTGCGCAAGGGCTGGTGTCCCGGCGCGCTGCGCCCCATGCCCGCCAAAGACGGACTTCTTGTGCGCCTGCGCGTCAGCGGCGGCGTTCTTTCGGCGGACGCGACGCGGCGGCTTGCGCAGGCGGGGCGCGACCATGGCAATGGATTGTTCGATCTCTCCTCGCGGGCGAATTTGCAAATGCGCGGCGTCTCCGAACGCAGCCTGCCCTTGCTGACGAAGATTCTCGACGATCTCGGCCTCCTCGACCAAGACGCGGCGGCCGAGGCCATTCGCAATGTTTTGGCAAGCCCGCTCGCGGGACTGGATGCGCCGATCGATGTGAGGCCAATCGCGCAATCGCTCGCAGCGGCGCTCGTTCGAGAGATGGAGCTTCACAGACTGCCGGGAAAATTCGGCTTCCTCATCAATGATGGCGGCGCGCTTTCGCTGGCTCATGTTCCGGCGGATGTCAGATTCGACTACAGCACGGAGCGCGGCGCTTTCGCGGTTCGAGTCGGAGGAAGCACGCGCGAGGCCGCTTTTCTTTGCGATTGCGCGCCAGGCGACATCGTCGTCATCGCGCTGCGCCTCGCGCAGGCCTTTCTCCGGCTTGGTTCGTCGATGCGCGAGCCGCCGCGCCGGATGCGGGAGCTTGTGGCGGAGTGCGGGGCGCTGTCCGTCGCCGAGGCCGCGGGATTGCGCCTCACGCCGGCGCCGGAGCCCGAACCCCTCGCCGAACCTTGTCCGATCGGATTGACGAGGCTTGGGCGGGAAAGGTCTTGCTTCGGTGTCGGCGCGCCTTTCGGCCGTCTCGACGTGGCTATGCTCGAAACAATTTCCCGCGCGGCCGCCATTTTTGGGCAAGGCGAAATCCGGCTCACGCCTTGGCGCGCGATTCTTTTGCCTTTTGTCGATGCAGGGCGAGACAAAGCCTTGCAGGCGCATTTCGAGGCGGAGAATTTCATTATTGACCGGGCGAACCCGAGACTTGCGGTCGCCGCCTGCGGCGGCGCGCCGGCCTGCGAACGCGGCTCGACGCCGACCCATGACGACGGCTTGGCCCTGGCCCCCGTCGCGCGGCGCTTGCAAGGCAAGGGCGTCGCGCTGCACGTGTCCGGCTGCGCCAAAGGATGCGCCCGGCAGGCCGCGACGCCCTATACCCTCGTCGCGAACGCGGGGCGCTATGATCTCGTCCTCGACGCGACGCCGAGTGATGCGAGCGCGGCGCAAGGTCTCAGTTTCGCGGAGGCGCGGAGCATGCTCGAAGCAATCGCCCTAAAGAGGGAATCGGGGCGGGAGCTCGAACTTTCATGACCGCAACGCCAACGGCGCCGAGCCGCTTTGACTATGTCCGCGACGGCGCCGAGATCTATCGCCGCTCTTTCGCGACAATCCGCGCCGAAGCCGATCTCGCGCGTTTTGCGCGAGATGAAGAGAGCGTCGCCGTGCGCATCATTCACGCCTGCGGAATGGTCGAGATCGCCGCTGACCTTGTCTTCTCGCATGACGCCGTAGCGCGGGCGCGGCGCGCGCTGAGAGCTGGTGCGCCGATCCTCTGCGATTCCAAAATGGTCGCGCAAGGCGTAACAAGGGCGCGTCTGCCGCAAGACAACGACGTAATCTGCACGCTCGAAGATCCCTCCGTGGCCGCGCTTGCGGGAAAAATCGGCAATACGCGCAGCGCCGCAGCCCTCGAGCTCTGGCGCGATCGGCTCGACGGCGCCGTCATAGCCATAGGCAATGCGCCGACTGCCTTGTTTCATCTTTTCGACATGCTAGGCGAACTCTCCGCGCGGCCCGCTTGCATCATCGGCATGCCGGTCGGCTTCGTCGGCGCGGCTGAATCGAAAGAGGCGCTGATCGCCGAGGCGCCCGCGCCCTTCATCACGATGAGGGGGCGCAAAGGCGGCAGCGCCATGACCGCCGCCGCCTTGAATGCGATCGCGAGCGAAAGCGAATGAGCGCTTCGCCGCAGAGGGAAGGACGTCTTTTCGGCGTCGGGCTAGGACCTGGCGATCCGGAACTTCTCACGATCAAGGCCGCAAAGATTGTCGAGGCTGCGCCGGTCGTCGCCTTCTTCGCCAAGAAAGGAGCTCCAGGAAAAGCGCGGACGATTGTTGATCGCTGGCTTAGCGCGCAATGCCTGGAGTTGCCGCTCATTTATCCTTTGACGACGGAGATTCATTTTCACGATCCTGCCTATGTCGAGGACTTGCGAGCATTCTACGCGCAGGCGGCCCAAACCATCGCCGCGCATCTCTCGGGCGGCCGCGACGTCGCCCTTGTCTGCGAGGGAGATCCGCTTTTCTACGGCTCGTTCATGCACATCTATATCCGGCTGAAGGATCGTTTCGAGATCGAAGTTGTTCCAGGCGTCACCGGAATGTCCGGGTGCTGGAGCGCGGCGAAACTGCCGATGGCCTGGGGCGACGATATTGTCAGCGTTCTTCCAGGCACGCTGGAAGGCGCTTTGCTCGCACGCCATTTAAGCTCGAGCGACGCCGCAGTCATCATCAAGATCGGCGCTAATTTGGCGAAGATCCGCGCGGCCATCGCGCAAGCCGGCCGCCTCAAGACCGCGATCTATGTCGAGCAGGGCACGGCGAAAGCCGAGAAGATCATCCCGCTCGCGGAAAAGACCGACGATCAAGCGCCTTATTTTTCGCTCGTTCTCATCCCCGGCGAAGGCAGGCGTCCGTGATGCGGCCAGCACGCGGCCAAGCCGGAAATCTGCGCATCGTTGGGCTCGGCCCCGGCGACGCGGGCTGGCTGACGCCCGAAGCTTCGGCCATTCTCGCCAACGCCACAGATCTCGTCGGCTATGCGCCCTATCTCGACAGGATTCCGCATCAAGACGGGCAGGTGCGGCACGCAAGTGACAATCGCGTCGAGATGGAGCGCGCGGGGCATGCGCTGCGCTTGGCCAAAGACGCGCGCCAAGTCGCCGTCGTCTCCGGGGGCGATCCCGGCGTTTTCGCCATGGCCGCCGCAGTCTTCGAAGCGATCGAAGGAGGCGACCCCGCCTGGCGCGAAATCGACATCGCCGTATGTCCGGGCGTATCCGCGATGCAGGCGGCGGCGGCGCGCATCGGCGCTCCTTTGGGCCATGATTTCTGCGCCATATCCTTGTCGGATAATCGCAAGCCTTGGTCCTTGGTTGAGCAGAGATTGACGGCGGCGGCTGTCGGCGATTTCGTCATCGCGCTCTATAATCCTGCGTCGAAGGCAAGGCCGAATCAAATTCATGACGCTTTCGCCCTGCTGCGCCAGCGCAAGGCCGGCGCAACGCCGGTGATTTTCGCCCGCGCCGTCGGGCGTCCGGATGAAAAAATCATCGTGACGACGCTTCGATCGGCCGAACCGAGCCTCGCCGACATGAGCACGCTCGTGATCATCGGCTCCAGCGAAACGCGGATAATCGAACGCGCGGGCGGTAGGCCGTTCGTCTATACGCCGCGCGGCGCGGGAGCCTCGCCATGACGAAGGATCAAGGCGAGCGCTTCGGCCGGGTCGTGCAAGGCTTTTCCCGACGCGCTTGCCGGGCGCTCGACCATGACGACGGGCAGGCCAAGGCGCCGCGCGGCGAGGATTTTGGCGTAGGTCGCGTCGCCGCCGCTGTTCTTCGTGACGATCACATCTATCTCCTCCTCGCGCAAAAGCCTCTCCTCCGCTTCGAGCGCGAAAGGGCCTCGGCCGGAAATCACGCGATGATGCGGCAGGCTCGGCGCGGGATCGAGCGCATCGATTGCGCGGATAAGATAGAAATGTTGCGCCGCCGCCGCGAAGGCTTCGAGCTGCAAGCGGCCGATGGTGAGAAAGACGCGCTTCTGCTTGGATCCGAGAAGAGCCGCCGCTTCGGCCATGTCGCTGGCTTGCATCCAGCGATCGCCTTCCTCCGGCCGCCAGGGTGGACGCGACAAGGCGATGAGCGGGACGTCTACGCGCGCCGCCGCCTGCTTTGCATTGCGGGACATGCGTTCAGCATAGGGATGCGTGGCGTCGATGAGAATGTCGATGCGATCCTGGACGAGATAGGAGACAAGGCCCTCGACCCCGCCAAAGCCTCCGACGCGAAACGGGATCGGCGGCGCCAGCGGCGCCTTGGTGCGTCCGGCGAAGGACAGCACGGACTCGATGTCGCTGCGGCCGGCAAGCAAAGCGGCGAGCTGGCTCGCCTCCGTCGTTCCGCCGAGCACAAGAACGCGCATCGCCTCCCCTCCAGACATCGGCCCGCGCCGCCATGACCTTGACGCCGGCAACCGAAAAATGGCTGTCGCTGATCGGCATTGGCGAGGATGGCGCCAATGGTCTTTCTCCTGCCGCGCGCATGCTGCTCGCGCAAGCTGAATTCGTCGTGGGCGGCGCCCGCCATCTTGCGCTTGCCGGAAAGCTGGATGCGGAGACCATGACATGGCCTTCGCCGCTGGCGGACGCTCTGCCGAAAATTCTGGAGCGACGCGGCGCGCCGGTCTGCGTGCTCGCTTCCGGCGATCCTTTCTTCTATGGCGTCGGCGCGCTTATCGCAGCGCATGTTCCGGCGCAGGAAATTGAATGCGTGCCGGCGCCGTCCGCGTTCAGCCTCGCGGCGGCGCGGCTTTGCTGGAGCCTCCAGGACTGCCGCCTTATTTCGCTGCATGGACGCGATTTCGAGCGAATCATTCCGGCGCTGCAGCCCGGCGCGAAAATTCTCTGCCTGTCCTGGGACGAGACGACGCCGCCCCGGCTCGCAAAGCTTCTTTGCGAGCGCGGCCTTGGGCAATCGAAGATCATCGTCATTGAGGCCATGGGCGGACCGCGACAACGTCTGCGCGAATGCGCGGCCGAGGCTTTCGCAATTGCCAAGATCGATCCTTTGAACCTTGTCGCGCTCGAAATCAGCGCCGACGCCCAGTCCCGCATTACGCCGGTCACAAACGGCCTCGCCGACGACTGGTTCGAAAATGACGGCCAAATCACCAAACGAGAAGTCCGCGCGGTCGCCTTGTCGGCGCTCGCGCCCCGACGCGGCGAGCTTCTTTGGGATGTTGGCGCTGGCTCGGGCTCGATAGCCATCGAATGGCTTCTCGCCGATCCGGCCAATCGCGCCATTGCGATCGAGGCGCGGGCGGAGCGCGCCGAACGCATCTTGCGCAATGCCAAGGCGCTTGGCGCGCCGCAGATCGAGATCCTGAACGCCGCGGCTCCAGTCGCTTTTGTCGGCTTGCCGCGGCCGGACGCGATTTTCGTCGGCGGCGGCGCCAGCGACAAAAGCCTTCTCGACGCGGCTTTCGCCGCGCTGGCGCCGGGCGGCAGGCTCGTCGTCAATGCGGTGACGCTCGAGACCGAGGCGGAGCTGATCGCGCGCTTCAAGGCGCATGGCGGGGATCTCATCAGAATCGAGATCGCGCGGGCCGACCCGATCGGCGGCTTCTACGGCTGGCGTCCCGCCCGCCCGATCACGCAATGGTCGGTGACGAAACGATGATCGCAGTCGGGCTCGGATGCCGGAAAGGCTGCGCCGGCGAAGCCATCGCCGCCCTCGTCCAGCGCGCCCTGGCCGCCGCCTGTTGCAGTGATGCGCCGGCGACCCTGTTCACGCTTGCAGGAAAGCGAAACGAAACGGGCCTCGCCGCCGCGGCGCAAGAGCTACGGATGCCTCTCGTCTTTCTTGAAGTCGAGATCTTGCAGCAAGCTTCGGGACGCGCCGCAACCCGCTCAGAGCGCGTGCTGCGCCTGTTCGGCCTGCCCTCGATCGCCGAGACTGCGGCGCTCGCCGGAGCTGGCCCTGCATCCGTCCTGCTCCTGCCGCGCATCAGCGAAGGCGGAGCGAGCTGCGCCATCGCCGGAAAGGGCCAAACGTGACCGTGCATTTCATCGGCGCCGGCCCAGGCGCCCCCGACCTCATCACCCTGCGCGGCCGCGACCTGATTGCGCGATCGCCCGTCTGCCTCTTCGCCGGTTCCCTGGTTCCCCGCGCATTGCTGGAGCATTGTCCGAAGGGCGCCCGCATCATCGATACGGCGCCGATGAGCCTCGACGAGATCATCGCCGAATTCGAGCTGGCGCATCGCTCCGGCGAGGACGTCGCTAGGCTCCATTCCGGCGATCTTTCCATCTGGAGCGCCTTGGGCGAGCAGATCCGCCGTCTCGACCGGCTTGGCGTTCCTTACACGATCACGCCGGGCGTTCCAGCTTTCGCGGCGGCGGCGGCGGCTTTGGGCTGCGAGCTGACCTTGCCGGAAGTCAGCCAATCTCTCGTTCTCGCCCGCACGCCGGGGCGCGCCTCGGCGATGCCCGAGCATGAGACGCTCGACGCCTTCGCGCGGACGCAAGCGACGCTCGCGATCCACCTTTCCATTCACGCCATCGATCAGGCGATCGCGGACTTGACGCCACATTATGGCGCGGATTGCCCGGCCGCGATCGTGTTTCGCGCGTCCTGGCCGGAGCAGCGAATTATTCGTGGGACGCTTGCGACCATTGCCGAAAAGCTCAAGGAAGCGCCCATGGAGCGAACCGCGCTGATCCTCGTCGGCCGCGTGCTAGAGCCCCAGGATTTCCGCGAGAGCGCCCTCTATGACGCCGACTATCAGCGCCGGTTTCGTCGGCAAGAGACCGGAAACTAAAATGGCTTCGAAGCGCCAGCGGGCAAAGAGACGCCGAAGCCTTGATTGATGGCGGAAAACATTTGGTAAAAGCCTGACAGGACCACCAGTTCGATAAAGCCTTCCATGCCGAATTCTCGAATGCTTTGGTCTTGAAGCGCTTGGGGAATATCCTTCCAGGCCAGCGTAACGGCCAAGACCTTGGCGACAAGGTCATAGGGCGCTGGAAACGCCCCGTCCAGAACGCCATCCTGCTTCAGGGCGTCGATGACCGGCAGGGGAACGCCCGCCGCCTCGGCGTGCTTGACGTGATCGATCCATTCAAAAGCCGCCCCCGTGCTTCGGGCGACGGATAAGACCACGAACTGATAAACGTCTCGCGGAAGGCTGCCCTGGAACTTTAGGTAGAAGCCCAAGTCGTCCACCCTCCGGCAGAGCTCCGGATGGTTCATGAGCGCAGCGTAGGGACCGCCGAAATCGGCGCCCTGGGCTCTCCGACGTTCGATCATGTCATTGTAGAGTTCGAGATCCGCCGGCGAAAGTTTCGACGGATCGAAAGACAGTTGCGCCATGAAAGCCTCCGCTTCACTCGTGGTAGGAATAGGCCGCAAGCGCCGACGCCCAATCCCCTACAGGCGTCGCCGCGGTCTTGTCGGACTTTACATCGATGAGGCAGGGCCCGGTGCCATCGAGCGCGCGCTTGAATGCGCCCGCAAGACCGGCCGGTTCATGGACTGTTTCGCCGCGACAGCCTAACGCCCGGGCGAAACCCGCCCAGTCATGATCGGGCAAACGCGTCAGTTCGTCAGGAACTGGCCCAAGCTTATGGGCGCGCAGCCAAACATTGCCGAGCGCGGCGTTGTTGATCACCACAAAGACAATCGGCAGCTTGTAGCGCGCTGCGGTGGAGACCTCGATCCCATTCATATGCATGCAGCCGTCGCCGGTAATGACGGCGACCCTCCGCTGCGGCTGCGCGCATTGAACGCCGATTGCGGCGGGGATGGCCCAGCCCATCGGACCAAGATTCGTGGCTGAAATATAGGTCCGGGGCTCGTAAGCCTCCCAATAATGGCCGGCGAAAGCGCGATGGGCGCCGGAATCCACAAGCAGAATGCCATCGCGGGGGAAAACCCGTCTCAATTCGCTGATCGCGCGCGCCGGATGAATGGGTATCGCGTCGCTTGCGCAATGTTCAACATCTTGCAAGCGAGGCTTGGATTGAATGTCCGACACCCAGCCGGAGCGCTCCGCAAGCGTCGCCTGCATCGGCGGTTTGAGCTCAGCGCTCCTCTCAAGAAGGTAGTTCAGGAAGGCGCCGCAATCTCCAACGACGCCGCCGCCTTCGGAATGCATGCCTATGCTGGCCGGCGCCAAATTCACGCAAATCGCAGCGTTCGGCTTGAGTTGCAGCGACCAGTGCATCGTGTCGCGCTCGTTCAGCCCCGACGCCAGCACGATCAAGAGATCCGGCGGCGCGTCGAGCAGAGCCATGCGCGAATGATGCGTCCCGGCGTAGCCAAACACGCCCAGCGACAGCGGATGATCCTCCGGGAAGACGCCCTTGGCTCTGAGGGTGGTCGCGACCGGAATTTGCCAGAGCTCGGCGAATTGCCTGAGCGCGCGCGCCGCATGGGCGTGCTCCACTCCGGCGCCGGCGAGGATCGCGATCTTGGCTGGCGGCCTGCCGCCGGACGGCCCAAGCAAATGTTGGAAAGCCGAGGCCGCGGCGGGCTGGGAAAGCGGCGCGGGATCGACAAGAGCCGGATCGATTCTCGCATAGCTGGCCGAGATTTCGTCGGTTTGGCTGTCAATGGGCAAGGAGAGATGCACCGGCCCGGACGGCCGGGTTCGAAGCTGCAGCATTGCGTGTTTGAAAAGATGCGGCAGGTTCTTCGGATTATCGATCGAGGAGGAGTAGCGGACGATCGGCTTCATGATCGTG
>Ga0182030_10000353_pt1 | contig 82602 bp, 83 predicted proteins | sample 812S3MmetaG_FD_121299 | JGI IMG/M metagenome (GOLD analysis project Ga0182030, IMG submission 121299) | Permafrost microbial communities from Stordalen Mire, Sweden - 812S3M metaG (Illumina Assembly) | ecosystem: Environmental > Terrestrial > Soil > Wetlands > Permafrost | place: Sweden... | reverse complement strand
TCCGCAGTCGCCCTCGTGCTCTTCGCTTTTGGCTCGAGCCTGCTCCAGGGCGCCGTTGGCGGCGGGCTTCTGCATGGCCTCAAGCTCGTCGCCGTGGCGATCGTCGCTCAGGCCGTTTGGGGCATGGCGCGCACGCTATGCCCCGATCGGGAGCGGGCTTCCATCGCCGTCACGGCGGCCGTGATCCTCTCCTTCAGCGTCTCCTCCATGGCGCAGATTGCGACCATCGCCTTGGGCGGCGCAGCGGGACTGTGGCTTTGCCGCGTTGAACCACAAGCCCCCGACGACAAAGGCGGACTATCGACGCCGGTCTCGCGTCGCGCGGGGCTTTCGGCGATCGCCCTTTTCTTCTTGCTCCTTGGCGGCCTGCCGATCCTGGAAAAACTGGGCCATTCCCAAGGGGTCGCGCTCTTCGACGCCTTCTATCGTTCGGGAGCCCTGGTCTTCGGCGGCGGCCATGTTGTCTTGCCGCTGCTGCGCGAGGCGTTTGTAACGCCCGGATGGGTGAGCGACGATACTTTCCTTGCCGGGTATGGAGCCGCGCAGGCCGTTCCCGGCCCCCTCTTCACCTTCGCGGCCTATCTTGGCGCCGTCGTCAGCCCGTCGCCGCACGGATTGGCGGGCGCGGCGCTCAGCCTCATCGCGATCTTTCTCCCCGGCTTGCTGATCCTCATGGGCGCGTTGCCATTCTGGGAGACATTCAGGAAGCGTGTCGGCGCGCAGGCGATGATGCGCGGCGTCAATGCGGCGGTAGTCGGATTGCTCGGCGCGGCGCTCTACAACCCTGTCTGGGTGAGCGCGGTCGCGAGCCGGGCCGATTTCGCCCTCGCGCTTGTCGGCTTCGTTCTATTGACGGCGTGGCGGGCGCCGCCCCTCCTCGTGGTCGCCGTCAGCGCGCTCGGCGGCGTCGCCCTCGCCTTGGGCGCATCGTGAGGCGCGGCCTGGAGCAATCGGGACATGAAAAATAATCAGGCAAACCCCTCCGCGGGCGTCGCGACGGACATTCCGCGCCGCTCGGCCATCTGGTTCGTCATTCTCCTCGGCCTCGTCAGCCTGTTCGCCGACGCAACCTATGAAAGCGCCAGATCGATCGTCGGGCCCTATCTCGCCATCCTCGGCGCAAACGGCGCCGTCGTTGGCGTCGCCGCGGGAGCCGGCGAGCTCGTCGGGTATGGCGTTCGCCTGTTCTCCGGCGCGCTGACGGATAGAAGCCGGCGCTATTGGTCGATCACCATTATTGGATATGCGATCAACCTCGCCGCGGTGCCTCTGCTGGCGCTCGCAGGAAATTGGCCGATCGCGGTCGGCCTGATGATCGCGGAGCGGACGGGGAAGGCGATAAGGACTCCCGCGCGGGACGCCATGCTCTCGCATGCAACCCATGCGACCGGTCGCGGCTGGGGCTTCGGCCTTCACGAGGCGATGGACCAGTTGGGGGCAATGGCCGGACCGCTGGCTTTGACCGTCGTCGTCGGCAGCGAGCAAGGATATCGCACCGGATTCGCGCTGCTCGCGATTCCGGCCGCCCTCTGCCTCCTCGTTCTCGCCGCGGCCAGGTTTCTCTACCCGAACCCTCTCGCTCTCGAAGTCAGCAAGACCGAGATCGCCGCCGCCAAGTTTCCGCGCGTTTATTGGATCTATCTCATCGCGGCCGGCTTGATCGCCTTCGGCTATGTCGATTTTCCCTTGATCGCTTATCATTTCGAAAAAGCCGACGTCGTTCCAAACGTCTATATCCCGGTCTTTTATTCCGTCGCGATGGCGAGCGCCGCCGTCTCGGCTTTGGTCTTCGGCAGGCTTTTCGATCGAATTGGCCTTTGGGCCAATCTAATGGCGACAATGCTTGCTTCGCTTTTCGCGATCCCGGTGTTTTACGGGGGATTCGCCTTCGCGCTCCTCGGCATGATTCTTTGGGGCGTCGGCATGGGCGCTCAGGAGTCGATTCTGCGCGCCTTCGTCGCCGAAATCGTCGCGCCGGAACGGCGCGGCGGCGCCTATGGATTATTCGGGGCCGTCTATGGCGTCGCGTGGTTCGCAGGCAGCGCCTTGATGGGCGTTTTATACGACCACGCCTTGTCGGCGCTCGTCGTCGTATCGGCGGCGTCGCAGCTTGCGGCCGCGCTTGTCATTCTGACGATCAGGACGAAAGGCGTCGGTCGAAACGCAGCGACGGCTGGCTAGCGCCGGCTGCGTCACGCTTCGCCATTGAGCTCGATCCTGACCGGCACATGGTCCGAGGGCTTATCCTCGCCCCGCAACTCTTTGTCGATCGTCACCTTGACGAGCCGGTCCGCCGCCTGCGGCGAAAGCAGGACATGATCGATGCAAATGCCTTTGTTGCGCTGCCACGCCCCCGCCTGATAATCCCAGAACGTGTAGAGCCCGGCTGCGTCGGTCGTCGCGCGCAAGGCGTCGGTCAGGCCGAGATTGAGGAGCGCATGGAACCGCGCCCTGGTCTCGGGTAGGAACAAGGCGTCGCCCTCCCAGGCGGCGGGATCAAAGCAGTCGCGAGCCGACTCGATCACATTGTAGTCGCCGGCGAGAACGAGCCGCTCCTCGAGCAATAAGAGCGATTTCGCATGAGCGATGAGGCGATCCATCCAGGCGAGCTTGTAGGCGTATTTGTCGGTCTGCGGCGGATTGCCGTTAGGCAGATAGATCGAGGCGACCCGGACAATTCCCGCGCCATTCGGCACGATCGCCTCGATATAGCGCGCATGGTCGTCATCGGGGTCGCCGGGAAGACCGCGCGTGACTTCGATCGGCGCCTTGGCGAGAATGGCGACGCCGTTAAAACCCTTTTGGCCATGCACGGCGACATTATAGCCCTGCGCCTCGACTTCCGCGAGCGGGAAGGCCTCATCGACGCATTTCAACTCCTGCAGGCAAAGGACATCCGGGCCGACTTCGCGCAAATAGCGCAAGAGATGCTCTGTCCTCTGCCGCACCGAATTGACGTTCCATGTCGCGATCTGCACGAAAAGCTCCTTTGGGGGGCTAAGTTTCGCAGCGACACTAGCAAACAATCCCGGGGTCAGCGACAGAGCTCTTCAGGGCGGCGGGAAGGGGCCTTCGGCGGTCGCGCGCGCGAGCGTCTTGCCGTCCTTGTCCAAAGCCTCGATCATCCAGACGGAGCGATGGCGCGCGCCGGCCGGCGGGCAAGGCCCGATATAGTCGATCGCGCCCTGCGGCACGCTTCCGCCGCTATAGGAACGCCGCCGCCGCCATCCGAGTTCGGCGGGAGCGTCCTTCGTCCCCACCTTGGCGCGGCGCGCTTAAGAGGCGGATCGCGCAGGATCGCGTAAGGGCGGGCTCGCGGCCGCTGAATTAGGCCTGCGAACGACCCTTCGCGGCGAATAGCGGCGCGCGTAGAACATGTCTATCTCATGTGGGTCGCAACTATTCGGCCGATCAACTCGCGGCCCTCGCAACGCATCGAATAGCCGCCGTGAAACGCGCCACAATTTTTTGCGCATATTGGTCGCTCTTTCCGCGAAATCCTACAGTCCAGTTCGAGCCTCGAACTATGGTCATTCGTTGGCTCAAACAATAAAAATAGAATAGGAATCGCAAGGTTAAATTACGGTTGCAACGTCTGGCCCCTCACATGAATTTGTAGGCTCGTTCCGCCGCTTTCATCCGGACTGGTCAACCGAGCCTGCGAGGTCGAACCTTATGTTATTTCTGACTAGCGAAAGTGCGAAGGGTCACACTTGGCGGTTGTGGTCTCAGCGTCGATCGCTGTTCGAAGCAAAAGATAGAGCACCGCGGCGTTCATGAGATGCCAGATAAAATGGGAGCCGAGCGGAACGGCGGCGCAGACCGAACGATCGATCGTGCGAAAGACGAGAGCGACGGCGAAGGTCGCGGCGGCGGAAAGCATGCCGCGGCGAAGGGCTTCGGCGCGCGCGGACGCGCCTATTGCGATCAAAGCAACGAGCGGCGGCAGATAGTCGCCTGACCCGTTGAGGGCCGGGGGCGGCAACAGGTAGGATAGCGCGCGCGACGCCAGAGCGAAAACAATGAGGACGAAGAAGATCGACGCGAGCGAAAATTGTAGAAATCGGCGCAAGGCGAGGAACAAATAGCCGTAGATGAACAGCGCGATGGGAATCACGTCGGCGAGCGCGGCGCCGCGCGTGGCGATCGTGTGGAAGATGAACGAGCCAAGACCGACGAGGCCAGTTACGAGAATGAGGGCGAGCGTCGCAGGATCGCGCGCGCCGCTCCGTCGCCAACGCATGTAAGCGGCCGCGGCGGCGAAGAGAAATGCGACATTCGTCAGCGCGTTTGCGGGCTCCGCCCAAAACGAGGGATCGGCGCGCTCGCAATAGAGATCGATCGGATCAGACCAGGACATTACAGCCGGCGCCATGAAAACCGCGGTCGCCGTCGTCGTCCAACATCTCGGAATGACATTTTCGCTTGTCGCAGTCCGTTGGACATTTGATCAGAAAACATGAGCGAGCAACATTCTTGAGCAATCAACTAGCTATTAGCGAAAGCAATGCGTTCGGAACAGCTCTGAATCCTTTCCACTTTGTCGCAGTGAGCGAATTCGCCGCCATTTAGATAGCTTGCATTCACGATTGGACGCACTCCGTCACGCTGGCGGAGAGATCCTTCAGAGTCTCGCGCATCTGCTCCAGCGCAAAGCCGAGCGCGAACAGCTGCTCGAGAGCGTCGCCGGATAATTCTCGCGTCACGCCGTCGCGACGCATCGCGGCGATTTCCTTCGCGAAATCGTCGAGAGCCGCGTTCACAGCAGCGAGGGACGGCGCCTTGCGCCGGCCGATAAGAGAGGCGCCGATCGCGCGCAAATAGTCATCCGCGGTTTTGGCGATACGCGTGAGCAAAGCGCCAAGCCGCGCCTGCACCGCCGGCGAGAGCTGCGTCGCCGCGGCCCGCCCGATCATGATGAGGTCATGACGCAGTCTGAGGAGCGCGCGCGCTAATGGCTGCGGGTCATTTCGATCAGCGAAGCGCGTCATGCGCTCATGCCTGGCCTCGGTTGCGATCGCGTTGAAGCGGGCGAAGGCTTCGCCGATGCTTCTCTGGATTCGCTGGATCGTTGCGCGATCCGAGCCGCGCGTGAAGCCCGCGAATAGTCCAGGCAGAGAGCTCGCCATGAGTTCGATCATGTCGGCTGCGGCTTCGTTCGCCAAGGCGTGAGCGCGCGCTGGCAAGATAAGGAAGGAAACCAAGAGTGCTATCCCGCCGCCGATCGTGACCTCGAACACGCGGTAGGACGCCGATGCGATCGGGCCGGCATGGGTGGCGCCTGATCCGAGAACCACTAGAACCGCAGTGAATGGCCCGACGCGAAAGTTGGGACTTATCGCCGCCAGCAACGCAAGCGGCGCGACGGCGAGGCCGAGAACGCCCAGGTAGGAAATCTCACTCGTATGGGGAACGAGCGTGGCGATCGCGCCGGCGTAAAGCGCCCCTCCAAGCGTGCCGACGGAATATTCGACCGCGGCCTTTAATGAGCCGCCGACGCTCATTTGCGTCACGACGACCGCGGTCAATACGGCCCAGAGTCCGCCGAGCGGGACATTCAAAAATTGCCCGACGACGAAAGTCAGCGCGACGGCGACCGTCACGCGGACAGAGAGCCGCAATTGCGCCTTGCGCTCTCGAACCAACGCGGCGGCCCGTCCGAAAGCTTTTGCGATGCGGCTCATGCCAGACCCCCGCTGCTGCAAAGCTCGTCGCCATGACTGCGAATGTCGAGAACCGAGCGTCGCCGCCGGCAATCGAGGGTTCGGCGGCCTGCGGCGCCGCGTTGGGCGCCACATATGCCGCGCTTCCGCTCTTCGCGCCAGAGCCTGGACCGATATGATCATCGTAGAAGCGTCGGCGCGAGGGGTTATTCAGGCGGGCAATAGGGCAGAATGTTGCTCACCCATCCGATGATCTGCACAAAAGGCGCGCGGATCCCCGCTGAGTCGGCGGAGCCCTTTACGATCTCCTCAGAGCGGCTGTGGCTATGGGAGCCGCTGATGGAGAACGGGCCCCAGCCGACGGATGCGCCGGCGTCGATCAGGCTGTTCGCCTCATTCAGCTCGGACGATGAAAAGTCGCCCGTGATGGTGAGATTCTTGATCGCAAGGAAGGCTTGCGGGAGCAGCGGGAACAAGGCCCTCTCCTGCCCGATGCGAGAACCGGAGGACAGCATGCCCTTCTTGACAGGCGTCGTCCGCCAGCCCGGCATGTTGAACAAGAGATCCGCGAGCCAGGGGCGCCGCTTGGCGACCTCCATCCGCCAGCCCGGCAGGCTGAACAGATGGCCGGCGAGCCAGGGACGGCAAATGGCGATGAGCGCATATTGATAGGAGATCTTGATCGATTCGGCCGAGGCGGCGGACTGGAAGCTCGGGCTCGAAGACGAAGCGCGATCGCCCGCCGACCACAGGCCGACGGAGAAGCCGGCGCCATGACAATATTTCAAATAGTCGGAGTTAGGGTTGGCGGCGGCCGTTGCATTATCGAAATGCGCTGAGGGCCAATTGTCGCTCACGCTTGGTTGGGGCCAATCGGGGGGCAGTAGCAAGGAATAGCGCCTCGGCTCGCCTTCGTCGAACTGCATCTTGTAACTTTCGAAGAGCTCTGAGGCGCCGGCGAAGGCCCGCTTGACCTGTTCGACGCCAGAGGATTCAAGCGTGGCGAGCGCGCTTTCAATCTCATCGGCGTGGCCGGCGCGCCAAGCGCTCCAAGCCTGCTCCGCCGCCGCCTGCAGCGAGGGCGCGCGCAGCGGCCAGTCGGCCTCAAGCCTGGGATCGGCCAGGGTCGCGGCATATGCGCTGCGGAGCGCCAACGCCGCATTCCGATAAGCGGCCCGATTGATCTGGTAGGTTTGGTAGGCTTGCGATTGCTGAGGTGAAAAGCGACCCGGGGCGTTGGGGTTCTGGACCTTTGCGTTGAGAAAGTCGTTGGCCTCTTTGTAGGCGTTTTTCGTCATTTCGCTCGGCTGATCGTCCGTGGTAATGGCGGCGCGCAGCACCTGCTCGTAGAGTTCGGAGACCGTGGCGCGGCCGGGCGTATGACGGGCGCAGAAAATGGGCGCTTCGTCGGCGAGGTCCGAGATATTGGCGGCGGCGTCATGGCTGCCGTTCGGATTGCCTGGAGTCCAGGCGTCGGCGAAACCTTTCGGCTCTATGATGCGGCCGCGCGGCTCCAGGGTGAAGAAGATCTTCGCGGGGGCGAAGGCCGCCCTGCCGCCGTCGCCCTCGGTGAGTGAATCAAAGATGCGGTCATAAAGGCGGTGAACAAGCGCGTCGGAGTCATGCTCGTTCATCGGAAGGCCCCGCGGCGCGTTTTCCTTTTTTAGGGTAGGCGCGCCAACGCAACGCAGTCAAGCGTTCATGGCGATGCAACGCCCAAACTCATGGCCAAGCTCGAATGCCGCTGGCAATCGGAGTAAGGATGATCCAATCAGGGGCTAGGGCGAGACTCGAAGCAGGGCGGCGGTCGCGTCACGGCCTCAGCCTTTAGGCGGCGCGGCGGTACGGAATTTGGACTTCACTCATGCGGCCGCTCCTGCATCCCACCTTGCTCAACGGACGCTTCGGCGACCCGGCGCTTTATGTCGAGACGCTCTTCGAAAAACACGCCGTTCTGTTCGATCTCAGCGCTCTCCCGCCACGGAAGATCCAGCGCATCGAGCATGTCTTCGTCTCGCATGCGCATATCGACCATTTCATCGGATTTGATCGTCTCTTGCGGGTTCTCGCGGGGCGGGAAAAGCAAGTCAATTTATACGGCCCGCCCGAATGGCTCGAACGGGTCGATGAGGCGGTTTCCATGGCTTTGGAGCCGGAGGCGCGGATGACCGATTCCGCCCCCGACAAGACGATTCGCCATCTGGACGACAACGAGGCGCAGGCGGGGCCTTGAGAGGCGGTCGCCGCTGGTCCGGCGCGCCGAATGAAATAGTCCCTTTGCGCCTTCGCCTCCCATTGACATGAACATGCGCATATTGCGATCTCAGGCTGAGCTGGACTTGCGCTTGGCCGCGCCTTCTCACGCTTGGGTGATTCAAATGGGACTTGAACTAGGGAAGCGGGCAAAATGGGCGCTTGCGGGCATTTCTCTGGCATGCGTCTCGCTCGGCGCCGCGTCGACTTCCGCCGCGGGCGTTGATCTCGATCTTGTTTGCACCGGGAACAGCTATCAAAAGGACGGCCCGTTTCCGACTGTCGAGACGGCCTCCCTCAAGCTTTCGGGGAAAAAGCCGGTATTGATTGGGCTCCCCGGCTCGGATCGCCCGGTTAAGGCGCGCACCATCGCAAACAACGCCTTCCAATTGAAATTCGCGTCCGGCAACGTCTCCGCGGAATATTTTTATTTCACCGGCGACTTGTTTCTCATCCGCGCCGATGGGCGCTTCACCAAGCTCCTCTGCAAGCCGGCCTGAGAGCGGCGCCGACCCGTCACGGGTTGCCAGCCGTAAGGCGCCGCGACCGCCCCGTTGATAGGACGCGCAAAATGAGTCAACCTTCGCCAGCGCTGGGATGAGCAAAGGACGCGGGTCGAGGGTTTCGACGCGGGACAGAGGACGCGGGAATTCGACTCGGCCGGGAACGACCTAAAAAAGGCGCCCGGCCATTCGCTGCGGCGCTGAGGTCCAGTTAGTTGCGGGAGGCGGCATCGAAGCGATGAGCATCGAATCGACGATCTTGTTCATTGCCGATGCTTGTCCGCAGCTTCGCGCGGCGGCGGAGGCCCTGGCGCGGGAGCCGGATTACCGCGTCATTGTGGCGGCGCGGGACGGCGAAGCGGCGGACGTGCTCAATGATGCGCATGTCGATTTGATCCTCGCCGACGTCGAAAGCGCGGATTTTGACATTGTCGCCTTTCTGTCGCGGTTGCGCTTCACGCATCCCGACCTCGTTCGGATCCTTCTTGTCGGCGGCGAGCCGGGCCTGCGCCTGAGCGAGGCGCTCGCGCGCACCGCGGCCTACCAATATTTGACCAAGCCTTTGCAGGCGGAACAGGCCTGCCTCGTCGTCAAGCGCGCCTTGGAGACGCGCGAACTCGCGCGCCGCCACCGCCGGCTCGTTCGTGAACTCAAGATCGGCGACGATTCCACCTTTCTGCACGGCAAGCCCGATGGCGCCGCGAAAGGCGAAGCCTCGCATTTCGAGCGCCTGGTCTACGCCAGCGAAGCCATGTCGGAACTCTGCAGCCTCGCCCGCGAGGTCGCCCGCACCGATTTACCGATCCTGATTGAGGGCGAGACGGGAACCGGCAAGGAATTGCTCGCGCGCGCGCTGCATTTCCATTCCCGCCGCTCGTCGAGCCCTTTGATGGTGCAAAACTGCGGCGGCGTCCGCGATGAGCTTTTGCATTCCGAGCTTTTCGGCCATAAGCGCGGCGCCTTCACAGGCGCCGTCAGCGATCGCCTCGGCCTGTTTCGCGCCGCGGATGGCGGGACGGTCTTCCTCGACGAGATTTCCGAAATCTCGCCGTCGTTTCAAGTTAGCTTGCTGCGCTTTCTGCAGGAAGGCGAGGTCAAGCCGCTCGGCTGCGACCAGACGATGCACGCCAATGTGCGCATCATCGCCGCCTCCAACAAGCCTTTGAAGCAATTGGTCAAGACCGGCCAGTTTCGCGAGGATCTCTATTTTCGCCTGAAAGGCTTCGATCTCGAAGTGCCGCCTTTGCGGGCGCGGCCCGCCGACATTCCCGTGCTGACCGAATTCTTCGTGCGCAAGCACGGCGGCCTTCTCAGCAACCGCGTGCTCGGCGTCTCCAATGACGTGATCGAAATCTTCAAGGCCTATCGCTTTCCGGGCAATGTGCGCGAACTCGAGAATGAGGTGCGGCGCATGGTGGCTCTGGCGAAGGACGGCGAATATTTGACGCGGCGCCACCTGTCGCCGGCTTTGGCGACGCTGCGGGCGTCGGCCAATGATCGGCTGGCGTTGAAGCCGGACGGCAGGACGTTGAAGGAAATGGTCGAATCTCTCGAGGGGCAGCTTGTGCGGCAGGTGCTTGAGAAGTGCCGCTGGAACCAGAGCAAGGCCGCGCGGGAATTGGGCCTGTCGCGCGTGGGATTGGCGAATAAAATTCGCCGCTACGCTCTGGCTGATGGCATGACGCGAGCGGGCTGACAGGCTGGCGCGGCACAGAAAGCCAATCGCGGCCTTAGGGCCTTATCGAGCGGCCAGCGTCGCCCTATTTTGCCGCGATCCATTGTTCCTGCGCGAGGATTTGCGAATGGACGGGCAAGACGACGAAGCAAAGAAGGCCGCCGAGGTCCTGCGATTCCCGCTCTCGCGGACGACGCCTTCGGGGAGCGCCGGCGGCTTCGCCGATCTCGGCACCGGCGCCATGGCGCGCCATCTTGGCATGCGAAAGAGCCAAATGACCGGCCACTGGTGCAGCCGGTGCCGGGGCGTCTGGTTCGGCTACGCCCTCGAAGTCGAATGTCCTCGTTGCGGCAATCGCCACGGATGATGTGGCGAAAGATTTTTTGCTGCCTGCAAAGTTAGTTTTCACTCGCATACAAAGTTGATATGCGGTGACGCTTTCGGGATTTCGTCATTTCTGGTAAAGACCTGAATTTTAGAAGGCTTCTAGGATCGTGGGGCAGGCACGAAGCTTGCGCCGCGGCCTCCGACGGCGACCCGCTACGCTATGAAGGCGCGGCGCCTGGGGAGGATATAATGGCCAATCTTTTATGGCTTCAAGGCGGCGCCTGTTCCGGCAACACAATGTCCTTTCTCAATGCCGAGGAGCCGAGCGCCTGCGATCTCGTGACCGATTTCGGCATTAATGTGCTGTGGCATCCCTCGCTTGGCCTCGAGCTTGGCGACAATGTCAAGCAGCTGCTTCAAGACTGCGTTTCCGGCAAGATCCCGCTCGACATTTTCGTTTTCGAAGGCACGGTGGTGAACGCCCCGAACGGCACCGGCAATTGGAACCGCTTTTGCGGCCGGCCGATGAAGGATTGGGTCAAGGAGCTGTCGGACGCCGCGCAATTCGTGGTGGCTATCGGCGATTGCGCCACCTGGGGCGGCATCCCGGCGACGGCCCCCAATCCGAGCGAATCGGTCGGGCTTCAATTCCTGAAGCGCGCCCCTGGAGGGTCGCTCGGGACAGCGTTCAAATCGAAGGCCGGCCTTCCCGTCATCAATATTCCGGGCTGTCCCGCGCATCCGGACTGGGTGACGCAGATCCTCGTCGCCGTCGCCTCGGGCCGCGCCGGCGACCTCAGCCTCGATGAATTCCAGCGGCCGAAGACATTCTTCACAAGCTTCACGCAGACCGGCTGCACCCGCAACATGCATTTCGCCTACAAGGTCTCGGCGACCGCGTTCGGGCAGCGCAAAGGGTGTCTCTTCTATGATCTCGGCTGCCGCGGGCCGATGACGCACAGCCCCTGCAACCGGATCCTCTGGAACCGGCAATCATCGAAAACCCGCGCGGGGATGCCGTGCCTCGGCTGCACCGAGCCGGAGTTTCCTTTCTTCGATCTCGCGCCGGGGACGGTGTTCAAGACCCAGACCGTGATGGGCGTGCCGAAGGACATGCCGGCCGGAGTCGATAAGACGGGCTACATCAAGCTGACGGCCGCCGCCAAGGCCGCGGCGCCCGCCTGGGCGGAAAAGGACATTTTCGTCGTCTGATCGGGTTCATCCCGCGCCAAATACGACTTGGGTCGGATTTGGCGCGGAAGTTTTTGATTGAGCATGATCCTTTCGCGAAACCGGCGTCCGCTTTCGCAAATCATGCTCCACCGTATTTTTGAGCGATTCCTTTTCGATCGGATGAGTCCATCCGATCGAAAAGCGCTCTAGGCGCAGGCCTCACTCGCAATTCAGGAGCATCGCATCATGGCCGAAGCAGCCGTTCAGACGCTTGACATATCTCCCGTAGGCCGCGTCGAAGGCGATCTCGACGTGCGCGTCGACATCGCCGATGGCGTTGTCGTCAATGCTTGGACCCAGGCCGAATTGTTTCGCGGCTTCGAGATCATCTTGCGGGACAAGGATCCGCAGGCGGGCCTCGTCGTCACCCCCCGCGCCTGCGGCATATGCGGCGCTTCGCATCTGACCTGCGCCGCCTGGGCGCTCGACACCGCCTGGGGGACCACGGTGCCGCGCAACGCCATCCTGGCGCGCAATCTCGGCCAGCTCGCTGAATCGCTTCAGAGCCTGCCGCGGCATCACTATGGCCTGTTCATGATCGACTATACGAACAAGGCCTATTCGGGGAGCCGCTATTATGAGGAGGCCGTGAAGCGGTGGTCGCCTTTCACCGGCTCGCATTACGAAGCCGGCGTCACGATTTCCGGCCGCCCGGTCGAAATCTATGCGCTGCTCGGCGGGCAATGGCCGCATTCGAGCTATATGGTGCCGGGCGGCGTCATGAGCGCGCCGACCCTTACCGACGTGACGCGGGCCTGGTCGATTCTCGAGCATTTCCGCCGCAACTGGATGGAGCCGATGTGGCTCGGCTGCTCGCTGGAGCGCTACGAGGAGATCAAGTCCTACGAGGATTTCCTCGCGTGGCTCGACGAACGGCCGGAGCACGCGAATTCCGATCTAGGCCTGTTCTGGCGCATGAGTCTGGACATTGGCCTCGACAAATACGGGAAGGGCCTCGGCAAATATGTCACCTGGGGCTATCTCCCGCATGAGGACAAATATAATCATCCGACCATCGAGGGCCGCAACGCCGCGGTCATCATGAAAAGCGGCGTCTATGACGGAAAGACGGACAGCCACAAATTGATGGACCAGTCCTTCACCCGCGAGGACACGCTGCACGCGTGGTATGACGAGGCCGGTCCGGTGCATCCGTTCGATCGCACCACGCGACCAATCTCCAAGAACGATCTCGACCATAATGGCAAATATTCCTGGTCGACCGCTGTCGCCCATGTCGACAATGGACGCCTCGAGGCGGGGCCGCTGGCGCGCCAGCTCGTCGCCGGCGGCGGGCATGGCGAAAGCTGGCAGCATCAAGATCCCTTGGTGCTCGACATGTACCGCAAGCTCGGAGGCGCGAGCGTGGTGCTGCGCCATTTCGCTCGCATGCACGAGGGCGTGAAGATCTATCGCGAGATGGAGCGAGTGCTGCGCGAGCTGCGTCTCGGCGACGAATGGTACATCAAGCCGAAAGAAAAAGATGGACGCGGCTGGGGCGCGACGGAAGCCATCCGCGGCGCTTTGTGCCATTGGATCGAGGTCCAAGGCGGCAAGATCAAGAACTATCAGATGATCGCCCCCACGACCTGGAATGTCGGCCCGCGCGCTGAGACTGGCGAACGCGGCCCGATCGAGGAGGCGCTGATCGGAACGCCGATCAAGGATCAGCATGATCCGGTCGAAGTCGGCCATGTGGCGCGGTCCTATGATTCCTGTCTGGTCTGCACCGTGCATGCGCATGACGCCAAAACCGGCGCCGAACTCGCCCGCTTCAGGACGGCTTGAAGCCGCTGGGGTAGGCCAGGCGAGATAAAATTCGAGCAAAGACCCCCTGGCGACGCAACCGAATGCGCCGCCGGACCGGGTTCTTTGGGCGGCCTCTTGGGGAAAGGCCCCGGCGCATTCCGCGACCGATCTGTGATATGCATCCAACCGATGCGAGCGGTTTTCTCGTCGTGACCTTGCAACGCCGCTGATCGGCGCAACCCGCGGGTCGATGCGGCGCGAGGTTGACAGGCTCGATGGAATTGGGGGGCGGAGTTCATGTCTACAGCGGAAACGAATGGCGCACTTGATCAAATCGCCAAACTGTTGGCGAATGGATTGAAGACCAAGACCGAGCCCTTTCCCGAGACCGAGAAGGAGTTCGGCGAAATCTTGAACGAACTGCGGGAATTGAGCCCGGACGATTTGCAAGGCAAGCTGGTGATCGGCGGCTTCATGAATCATCCCTATGGCGAGGAGCAATATCGCTGCATGGAGTGCATGTATTACCTCGTACATCGAAAATGGTGCGATCTGCCCGAATTGGCCGTGCCGGTCGAACCGGACTGGTGGTGCCGTCTGTGGCGTATTTGAGCGACGGGCGAAAGCAGTTTTGGCGGCGCGATAAGATCCGCGCCGAGCCGCGCCCGGCGAGGCCTTTCTAATGCTGGTCGTAATCGGCTGCGGCAATCTCAATCGTTGCGACGATGGCGTCGGCGCGATCGTCGCGCGGCGCTTGTTGGCTGCCGGCTTCGAGCCGTCTCAACGGATCAGGATTTTCGACGCCGGCACGAATGGGATGGACGTTCTGTTTCAAGCGCGCGGCGCCAAGAAGCTCGTGATCGTTGACGCCTGCTCGAGCGGCTCGGAGCCCGGCGCGATCTTTGAAGCGCCCGGCTCGGCGCTCGAAAACCGCCCCGAGCCGAGCTTCACACTGCATGATTTTCGCTGGGACCACGCGCTTTATGCAGGCCGCCGGATCTGGGCGAATGACTTTCCAGAAGACGTGACGATCTTTCTCATCGAGGCGCAGACGCTCGGCCTCGGTCTCGAACTTTCCGGTCCTGTGGCCCGCGCCGCCGACATCGTCGCCACGCGCATCTCCGGGATGATCGAGGCCTATCTGACGACGGAGCCGGCGCCATGAGCGAGGCCGTCTGGGTACACGCAGCCTTGCGCATGCGCCTCCATCGCGACTGCCTTTACGTCGATGCGGCCGATTTCGCGGCCCAGATGGCGAATATGGGCAATGTCGCCTTGCTGAGAGAGGGCGGGGATCTTCTGATCCTGCCGATCTTCAGCGCCGAAGCTGGCGGCTTTCTGGTGAAGCAAGTGAATGCGCGCGGCGATCGCGCCATTCATGCGGCTGATTTCTTCCGTCTGAATGGCGTCGACGAGAACCGCGACATTCGCGTTGACGCCGCATGGAGCGACGAACGGGCCGGATTTTTGGCTAGCGGATTTTTTGCCGACCAGCAAACCTAGTTGGCAATACGAAAGTAAACTAGACTCCCGAGGCTCGAACGCATAGCGTGCTGGACAATAAGTCCGAGTTCAATCGGGCCTGGGAGTTGGAGGAGCGCCGCACATGCCGTCGCGCGCGGAAACCGATGTTGAAGCCGCTTTGGCCGCAGTGGAAGCCGAAGACGCGCCGCTTGCGGAAAAGGTCGAGATGCTCATGGAAATGGCCATGGGCTTGCAGATCCGGCCGCGATCTCCCGATGACCTGCTTTGCTCCGTCCAGCTCTATGAAGCGGCGCTCGGACTCTGCCCGCCCGAGCTTTACCTTTTGCGCGGCCGGATTCACGCCCGTCTGGCGACCGCCCTGCAGGCGATCCCAGCTGAGGATCTTGGGCCGTTGCAAAGCGCGCGGCAAAATCTAGAAACGGCCCGCGACATCCTCAAGCATGAAGGCGCGCCGGAAGAGCTCGCGGAAATCGAGATGAATCTCGGCCTGGTCTTTCAGAGCCTCGCCGCCGCCAATGCGGCGCCGATCACCGCGGCGATCCAGGCCTATCAAAGAGCGCTGCGCACCTTCGACGCCCATGCTTTTCCAAGGGAATATGCAATCCTTCAGAACAATCTGGCGACCGCCTTCCTGTCGATTCCCTTTTCGGACGAGCGCGGCAAGATGCGCGAGGCGCTCGCGGTGCAGGCCTTTCAGGATGGGTTGAAGATAGTCAATATTATCGACCATCCGACCGAATACGCCATGCTGCAAAATAATCTCGGCAACGCTTTGCAATATGCGTCGTCGAGCCATTCGGTCGAAAATTGCCTGCGCGCGCTCGACGCTTATGACGAAGCCCTCAAGGTCCGCACGCGCGCGGCGACTCCGATCGAATACGCCAATACGCTTTCTAATTACGCCAATTGCCTGCGCAATCTTCCCGACGACGTCGCCCGCCCGGAACGCGGCAATGCGGAAAACCTCGATCATGCCCTGCGCCGTTATCGCGAGGCCGAGGAAATCTTCGCGGCGTTCGGCGAAGGTCAGAAGGTTGCGGTTGTCGCGGAAATGATCGCCGAGATCGAAGCCGAGTCGGCGCAATTCCCGCCTGCCTCCGAACGCGCCGTCGGCGTGCAATAGATCGAATAAATTGGAATGGTAGACGGGAGAGCTTGATGATTTGGTCGTTTTTTCTCGGGCTTGCCGCGATCGTCCTCGGCGTCGCCTTCTCGGTCGCCGGCGGCGCCGTCGGCGGGATCGTCGTAGGAGGCAGGTCGCTTGGCAATGAGCTCGCCGCCTGGCTGGGGGCGTTCTATGGCCCGCTCGCCGGCGCCGTCGGCGTCGTCATCGGCGTCGTCATCGCCGCTGTTCTGTTCTGAAAGGCCGCCAACATGTTCGAAATGGTGAAGACATCCGCCCTCCTTTTCTTCCAAGGGAAGCTGTTTCAAAATCAGGCCGAGGCGATACGGCAGCTTGCGATCGGCGTCGGCCTGACCGTGATTGTTTTTCTGATCGTCGCGAAGCTCGCCAACATTGTGTTGGCCGGCATTGTCGCCGGCTTCATCGGCGGCGTGGCGCAGCCGGCCCTTTTCAAGAATTTGAAATTCCGTTGAAGCATTTTTCGCCGACCTGAAAGCAGGCGGCGCGCGAGAGCCGGTCTGCATAAATCGGCTTTCAATGGCAGCCCGAGCGCCTCTGAAAATTGGAGCGCGCTTCAAGGGAGGCGATCATGAATGCGCATGCCCATCCGCCGGAAGATAGCGCTCCGGACGTTGACGAGCTCGTTGGCGATGTGGAGCGGCTCGAGGCTTTGATCGCCGGAAGGGACGAGTCGCAGCGCATGCTCGCCTTCGCCTATGGGCGCGCCATCGAAGCTTTGCACAAGTGCGCGCTGCGCAAGCTCATCGCCAGCGTCAAGGCTGCGCCCGGCGCGCTCGAAGCCCTGCGCGACGCTGCGTCCGACCCCCTGGTCTACGCTGTGCTGCGTCGCCACGGTCTCATCCAGCCGAGCCTGCAGGAACGCATCGAAAGCGCGCTGGCCTCGATCCGGCCAATGCTGGCCTCGCATGGCGGCGACGTCGAGTTCGTCGCCTTCCTTCCGCCGGACGCGGTCGAGGTCCGCTTCCTTGGCAATTGCGATCATTGTCCCTCTTCGACGCTGACCTTTGTCGCCGGGGTCAAGCAGGCGATTGAGGAGCATTGCCCCGAGATCAAGCAGGTGCGGCAGGTGAAAGGAGCCGTCGCGGCCCAGGGAAGGGTCGATTTCGTCAGCCCGTTCGCGGCGAGCCTCGAAGGCAAATGGCTCTACGCCACCACCCTCGAATCTATCCCAGAGCAGGGCGCAAAAGCCTGCGCCGTCAATGGCGCGCCCCTCATTTTCAGCCGCGTCGGCCGCGTTGTGACATGCTTTCGGGACGCTTGCGCGCATCTAGGCTCCCCGATCTCCGGCGGCGCTGTTTCGCAAGGACGGATCATTTGCCCGCGTCACGCGTTTGAATATGATCTTACGTCGGGGGAATGTCTGACCGCGCCCGAGGCGCAATTGCAGGCCATCGCCGTGCGTCTCGCGGGCGAGAGCGTGGAAGTCAGGTTCGAGGTCTAAGGCGATGCGCGTCTCCCTCCGGGCTCTCGCCGAGCCGACTGCCAGCGCCGCAGCGGCCGCGCCGCCGCTTCTCGATCCGACGGGCCCCGAAATTGTGCTTGGATCGAAGGCTGGCGGGTTCGACCTGACGACGCCGGTCGCCGCATCTGCGACGACGATGTTTGGTCCGCGCGGCGCCGCTTTGGCCTCGGTCGATGGACCGCTTTTCGTCGCCGACACAGGCCATCACCGGCTGCTTGCTTGGCGCCGCCGCCCCGCCGCTGATCACGCGCCGGCCGATTTCCTCATTGGCCAGCCCGATTTCGCGCATGAGGGGCGCAACGCCAAGGGCGAGCCGGGCGCCGCTACCTTGAACGTCCCGACCGGCGTGGCCGCCAGCCCCGAGGTCCTCGTGGTGGCCGACGCCTGGAATCACCGGGTTCTCATCTGGCGCGGCCTTCCGGAGACCAGCAACCAACCGGCGGATGTCGTCCTCGGCCAAGCCGATTTCGGCGGAATGCTCGCCAATCGGGGCGGCGAAGCTCGCGCCGACACGCTCAACTGGTGCTATGGCGTCAGCATTGTCGGCCGCTCTCTCGTCGTGTGCGACACCGGCAATCGCCGGGTGCTGATCTGGCGCGAGATCCCGACCGTGAATGGAGCGCCTGCGGATTTGGTCCTCGGGCAGGTGCGGATGGATTGCCGCGACGAGAATGGCGGCGTCGGCGTCGATGCCGGCGGCATGCGCTGGCCGCATGCGGCGGCGGTCGCCGGCGAGACTCTGCTCGTCGCCGATTCGGGCAATAATCGCGTGATGGTTTGGCGGCGCGCGCCGAGCCAAAGCGGCGCTCCGGCGGATTTCTTCATCGGCCAGCACGATCCCTCGGCGTCCGAGCACAACCGCGCCAATTATCGGCCGGACGCTGCAAGCCTCAACATGCCCTATGCCTGCGCCGTGTTGGGCGACGACATTGTCGTCGCCGACACCGCAAACTCTCGCCTGCTCGGCTTCGCCAGAGCTGAACTCGCCACGGGCGCGGCCGCCCGCGCCTTGACCGGCCAGGCTGATTTCCAGTCCAAGGGAGATAATCGCTGGAAGGCGCCGGCGCGGGATAGCCTGTGCTGGCCTTATGGCGTCGCCGCGGCGGGCGATACGGTCGTCATCGCTGACTCGGGCAATAATCGCGTCTTGCTGTGGAGGGCCGCGCGATGACCGCCGCGCTCGCCGCTGACAAAGCCGCCGCTGACAAAGCCACTGAAATCCGCGTCCGTGGTTTGGTGCAGGGCGTCGGCTTTCGGCCGGCGGTATGGCGCCTCGCCAATCGCTTGGGCCTTAGCGGCGAAGTATTCAATGACGCGGATGGAGTCCTCATCCGCGTCGCCGCCGATCGCCGGAACGCGGAGCGTCTTGTCGCGGCGCTGAAGGAAGAGTGTCCGCCGCTTGCGCGCATCGACGCGGTGGACTTCCGCCCCGCGGCGGCGGCTTGCGCCCTCGACGGCTTCCACATTTCCGTCAGCGCCGGCGGTCCCATGCGCACGCAGGTGGCGCCTGACGCGGCGACCTGTCCGGCGTGCCTTGCCGAAATCCGCGACCCTTTCGCCCGCCGGTTTCGCTATCCTTTCACGAATTGCACGAATTGCGGGCCGCGCCTGTCGATCATCTGCGAAGCGCCCTATGATCGCGAGCGCACGACAATGGCGCCGTTCGATATGTGCGACGCCTGCCGGGCGGAATATGAGGCGCCGGGCGACCGGCGTTTCCACGCGCAGCCGATCGCCTGCCACATCTGTGGACCGAAGGTTTCGCTTGTGAAGACCGGCGGCGGCGCGGTTGAGTTTTCCGCTTTTAGCATGCTCGATGACGCAGACGCCGTCGCGGGCATGCTGCTCAAGGGCTATATTGTCGCGGTCAAAGGCCTTGGCGGCTATCAACTCGCCTGCGACGCGACCAATGAAGAAGCCGTGGCCCGGTTGCGCGCGCGCAAGCGGCGCTACAGCAAGGCCTTCGCGATGATGGGGCGCGATCTTGACGTCATCCGCCGCTACGCCATGGTCGGTCCGGTCGAGGAGAAAGCGCTTGCGTCATCCGCAGCGCCGATCGTCCTGCTCACGGCGCGACGCGAGCCGCGCTTGCCGGATGTTGTATCTCCCGGCCTTTCGACGCTCGGCTTCATGTTGCCCTATACGCCGTTGCATCATCTCATTTTCCGCCGCCTCGACCGGCCGATGGTGATGACCAGCGGCAATCTTTCCGACGAGCCTCAGGTTATTGACGATGACGAAGCGCGGGAGAAGCTCGGCGGCATAGCGGATTTCATGCTGACGCATGACCGCCGCATCGCTGTTCGGCTCGACGATTCGGTCGTGCGCGTCGTCAATGGCGCAACTTGCGTCATCCGCCGCGCCCGCGGGTTCGCGCCGGGCGCGCTGCCGCTGCCGGACGGCTTGCGCGAGGGGCCGCCAATCCTCGCGATGGGCGGCGAGCTCAAGAGCACATTCTGCCTCGTCAAGGACGGTGACGCCGTCCTGTCGCACCATATGGGCGATCTCGAAGAGGCGCGCACGCTCGCCGATTTCGAGCGGACGCTCGATCTCTACAGCGCGCTTTACGATCATCGGCCCGAAGCGATCGCCGTCGATCTCCATCCCGACTATCTATCGACCAAATTGGGCCGGCGCATTGCTTCCGACAAGGGGCTGCGCGTCGTCGAGACGCAGCATCATCACGCCCATGTCGCGAGTTGCCTTGCAGAAAATGGCGTATCCGCGAGCGAAGGCCCCGTGCTTGGCCTCGCGCTCGACGGCCTCGGCTTTGGCGATGACGGCGCGCTTTGGGGCGGCGAGTTCCTGCTTGCGAATTATGTCGGCTACCGTCGCGTCGGGACATTCAAGCCGGTTGCGATGCTGGGCGGCGCACAGGCGATGCGCGAGCCCTGGCGCAACACGCTCGCCCATATCCTCGCCGAAATGGGCTGGTCGGCCTTCGCGGCGAATTTTGGCGAGCTAGCGCTTTACGATTTCCTGAAAGCGAAGCCGATCGACGCTTTCGCAACGATGATCCGGCAAGGGCTCAATGCGCCGCTGGCGAGTTCCTGCGGGCGGCTGTTCGATGCGGTCGCCGCTGCGATCGGCCTTTGTCGCGAGGCCTCCTTTCATGAGGGCGAAGCCGCGATGCGGCTCGAGGCGCTTGTCGACGCCGACGCCTTGGCGTCTGTCGATGAGGATCTCGCCTATCCGTTCGGCATTCCCAATCTCAAAGGATCGGGACTTCCCTATATAGAGCCGGCGGCGATGTGGCAGGCGCTCCTCGGCGATCTCTACGAGAATGCGCCGCCGACCGTCATGGCCGCGCGCTTCCATAAAGGGCTCGCGCGCGCGGTCGCCGCAATGGTTCGCAAGGTCACATTGGACGGCGACGCGCGATTAACGCGGCGCGTGGCGCTTTCGGGCGGCGTCTTCCAGAATCGCGCGTTTACCGAGGAGCTGATCGGGCGCCTCGAGGCGGACGGTTTCGAGGTTCTCTCGCATGTCAAGGCGCCGACGAATGACGGCGGCCTTTCGCTCGGCCAGGCGGTAGTGGCGGCCGCGAGAGTCGCGGCAGATCGTGGAGGATGAAGTCATGTGTCTTGGCATACCCGGCCAGATCGTCGCCATAACCGACGCCCGCCGCAAGCTGGCGACCGTCGACGTGGCGGGCGTCAAGCGTGAGATCAATGTCTCTTGCATCATAGGCGAGCGCGCGGTCGAGGACTGCGTCGGCGATTGGGTGCTTGTGCATGTTGGCTTCGCCATGAGCGTGATCGACGAACAGCAGGCGATGGAGACATTGCGCATCCTGACCGAACTCGGCGAGGCGCAACAGGAAATCGCGGCGATGCGCGGATCTGGCCGCACATGAGTCAAGTCGGCCGCGCGTCCGACCACAAGGCGCAATAGGGAAACCGGGTCATGAAATATGTCGATGAGTTCCGCGATCCCGAGAAGGCCGCCGCCTTGCTTGCGGCAATCCGCGAGCTGACGCAATCGGTCGTCCGCGAACTTCGCCGCCCGCTGCACATCATGGAAGTATGCGGCGGCCATACCCACACGATCTTTCGCTATGGGATCGCCAACATGCTGCCGGCGGAGATCGAGCTGGTGCATGGGCCGGGTTGCCCGGTCTGCGTCCTCCCCATGGGCCAGGTGGATGACTGCGTCGCGATCGCGGAGACGCCGGGCGTGATCTTCACCACTTTCGGCGACGCCATGCGCGTGCCGGGCTCAAGGAAAAGCCTGTTGCAAGCCAAGGCCGAAGGCGCCGACGTGCGCATGGTCTATTCGCCGCTCGACGCACTGGCGATCGCGCGGGACAACCCCAAGCGCGAAGTCGTTTTCTTCGGCCTTGGCTTCGAAACGACCATGCCGTCCACGGCCCTCACCGTGCTGCAGGCTGAGGCCGAGGGAATCGTCAATTTTTCCCTTTTCTGCAACCACATCACAATCGTCCCGACGATCAAGGCGATCCTCGATTCGCCCGACCTGCGCATTGACGCCTTTCTGGGGCCGGGGCATGTCTCGATGGTCATCGGCACGACGCCTTATGAGTTCATCGCAAGGCATTATCGCCGTCCGCTCGTCGTCGCCGGCTTCGAGCCGCTCGACATTCTCCATTCCATTTGGCTCGTCCTCAAGCAGATGAACGAAGGCCGCTGCGAGATCGAGAACCAATATGGCCGGATTGCGCCGGCCGAGGGGAATCCTGCGGCGCTCCACGCCATCGCCCAAGTCTTCGAGCTCCGCGAATTTTTCGAATGGCGCGGCCTCGGCTCCATCGATCACTCGGGGGTGCGGATGCGCGCGCCCTACGCCCGCTATGACGCCGAGCGCAAGTTCGCGCTGCCCGCGCTTCACATCGCCGATCCGAAATCCTGCCAATGCGGCGAGGTCCTCAAAGGCGTCATCAAGCCATGGCAATGCAAGGTGTTCGGCACTGCCTGCACGCCGGAAACGCCGCTTGGCGCCCTTATGGTCTCGTCCGAAGGGGCCTGCGCCGCTTATTATCAATATGGCGACTTGGAGGGGCTGCGCTCGAAGCGCGCGGCCGATGCGGCATGACCAAGCCCGAACCCGGCAAGCTCATGCGGCCGCAGCGCAAGCTGCGCGACGGGATTCACGTCCCCAAGGTCACGCTTGCGCATGGCGGTGGCGGCAAGGCCATGCGCGATCTGATCGACGACGTGTTCGTCTCGGTCTTCGACAATCCCGTCCTCGCGCCGCTCGAAGATCAGGCGCGCGTCTCCTTGAGCGAGCTTGCATTGCATGGCGACAGGCTCGCATTCACCTCCGATTCCTTCGTCGTGGATCCGCTCGAATTTCCCGGCGGGGATATCGGCAAGCTCGCGATCTGCGGCACCGTCAATGATCTCTCCGTCGGCGGCGCCAAGCCGCTCTTTCTGTCCTGCAGCGCGATCATCGAGGAAGGCGTCGACGTCGCCTTGCTGCGCAAGCTCGCGCGCTCCATGGCTGAGGCTGCTGCTGCTGCGGGCGTTGCGATCGTCACCGGCGACACCAAGGTCGTCGGGCATGGCGCCTGCGACAAGCTCTTCATCAACACCTCCGGCGTTGGCGTGATCCGCACCGGGGTCGATCTTGGCGCGCATCGCGCGGGGACCGGCGACGCCATTCTGGTCAATGGCCTTCTCGGCGATCATGGCGCGGCTATTCTCGTCGCGCGCGGAGACCTCCATCTTGAGACGCCAATCGAGAGCGATTGCGCGGCGCTGAACGGACTGATTGACGCGCTCCTTAACGCTTGCCCCGAGGTGAAGTTCATTCGCGACGCCACGCGCGGCGGAATTGCGACCGTGCTCAATGAGATCGCGGAGGCTTCGGGCGTCGGCATTGAAATCGACGAGAGGGCGGTTCCGCTGCGCGACGAAGTGAAGGGATTTTGCGAGATCCTGGGCCTCGATCCGCTCTACCTCGCCAATGAGGGGAAGATCGTCGTCGTGGCGCCGGCGGCCGTCGCCGAGAAGGCGCGCGCGGCCCTCGCGTCGCATCCGCTCGGCAAGGACGCCGCCATTGTTGGCCATGTCGCTGCCGGACCGGCCGGTCGCGTCGTGATGCAGACCAAGTTCGGCGGGAAACGCATCGTCGACATGTTGGTCGGCGAGCAATTGCCAAGGATTTGCTGAGCATTTGTTGAGTATTTGCTGAGGCCCTGCGATGCATGAAATGGGGATCACGCAATCGATCGTCGCCATTGTCGAGGAACAAGCGGCCGGCCGCAAGGTGACGCGGGTGACGCTGGAGATCGGCAAGCTCGCCGCGATCATGCCGGACGCGATCCGCTTTTGTTTCGATGTGGTCGCGCAAGGCGGAGCGCTCGACGGAGCGACGCTCGACATTATTGAAGTGCCAGGCCGCGCCCGTTGTCTCGATTGCGGGGCCGAGGTCGCGCTCGTCGAAGTTTTCAGCCGTTGCGGCTGCGGCTCCAACCGGCTCGAGAGATTGACCGGCGAGGAGCTCAACATCAAAAGCATGGAAGTGGAGGAGATCTGATGTGCGCAACCTGCGGATGCGGCGGCAAGGACGGGGTCACGATCACTAATCTCGAGACCGGGGCGCAGGAGCGGGCGGCAGGCTCGCAGCAGTCGGCGTCGAGCCATGGCGCGAGCGAGCCGCATTCGCACGGCGATGGCCATCCCGCTCATAGCCATGCTCATGATCACCACCATCATAACCACGATCATGATCACGGGCACGGCCATGATCACCATCATGATCATGACCATGACCATCCTCATCAGGCGACGCCGGTCGGCGCATTGGCCGCCATGCACGCCGTGAGCGTCGATCTGGAGCGCGCCATTCTTGCGAAGAACGACGCGGTCGCGGAGCGTAACCGCGCCTGGTTCGATGGCCGAGAAATTTTGGCGCTCAATCTCGTGAGCTCTCCCGGCGCCGGCAAGACCTCTCTTTTGGAGCGCACCATTCGCGACCTTGGGACCGAGATGCCGATGTTCGTCATCGAAGGCGACCAGCAGACGCTGAATGACGCGCAGCGCATCAAGGCCGCGGGCGCGCCGGCCGTCCAGGTCAACACGGGGACAGGGTGTCATCTCGAAGCGGATATGGTGCGCCGGGGCCTCGACGCGCTGCGGCCGGCCTTTGGCTCGGTGGTCATGATCGAGAATGTCGGCAATCTCGTCTGCCCAGCTTTGTTCGATCTCGGCGAACGCGCGAAAGTGGTCGTGCTGTCGGTGACCGAGGGCGAGGATAAACCGCACAAATATCCGCATATGTTCCGGGCCGCCGAACTGATGATCTTGAGCAAGATCGATCTTTGTCCGCATGTCGATTTCGACATAGAGCGCTGCGAGGCCATGGCGCGCGAGGTCAATCCCGACATTCGCTCGATCAGGCTTTCAACGCGGTCCGGCGAAGGGCTCGGCGCCTGGTATGACTGGCTGCGCGCCGCGCGCGGGCGCTTAGCGCAGGACGCAGCGCAGTAGGGGAGGGACATGCGCTCGCCGGCCCTCTCGGTGCAGATTTGTCGCCCTACTTAAGCTAACGCCCTGGGGGGCCGCCGAACCCGCCCGGCCCCATGGGCCCGCCCGGTGGGCCCCCTAGCGAGCCGCCAGGCCCGGTGAATCCTCCCGGCCCGGGGGCCCCGCCTGGACCATTGAGTCCGCTCGGATTTACAAACCCGCTTGGTCCGGCCCCGGCTGGTCCGCCGGAGCCGGCGGGAGCGCCAAGAGGAGCGCTAAGGCCGCCCGGATTTATGAACGCCCCGCTCGGCTCCGGCGTGGCTGACCCGCCTTGGGCCGCCGGCGCGCGTTGACCGCCGGGGACGCCGGAGCGGCCCGGCCCCTCGGCTTTTCCGCGTCCGCCTAGCCCTCCGGGTTGAGTCATGCCGCCTTTGTCATTCGACCCGCCTGGTTTTGAGCCATTCGAAGGCGCTGGGCCGCCGTCGTGGGGGTCGCTACGAATGGATTCGACCTGCAGCCGGCCGTTTCCGCCGACTGATGTCGTGATGATGGCGCGAACGGCTTCGCCGCGCGGCAGATTGCTTGCTTTGCCGCCCGCGACCTCGAGCCCGGAGCCTAGCCTTAGGCCGCCGCCGCTGCGCTCGACATAGGCCTCGATGGAAAGCGCCTTGACGTTTGGCCCGAGCAGGGCCTGCTCGCTCTTGCCGGACGAGACCTCGAAAAGGCCGCCAGCCAGGCGTCCTTCCAAGAGGGCGCGCCGACCGATCAAATCTCTGTCCACGCCGGAAAGCTTCAGACGGCCAAGGGTAAGAGATCCGTCCGGCGCCTCGACGACGGGCCCGGCTACTCTCGCCGCCTCGCCGGGGCGCTTCTCGATCAAGCTCGCCACGATCGTCCCGTCCAGCCGACGCAAGCCGCTCACCGCGACATGATCGCCGATGCGCCATTGCGAGTCCGCCCCAGAGAGGCCAGCGAGCGACACGGTCTGGCCGAGCACGCTGAAGCGGCCGAGCGATACGCCGTCGATGCGGCCGACCACCTCGCTCGCGACCTCAATTTTACGCGTCGAGAGGCCGGCGGGGCGCCGATCGGCGACCACCCGAACGACCTGACCGATCTTCAAGTCGGAGACTTTCGCCGGCTCGCCGTCGAGGCTCACGCTGACGTCCTGCGGATAGCTGATGCGCAGATCGTTCACGATGATGCTGCCGAAGCGTTGAATGGTCCCGACGACGCCGGTGCCGCCAATGCCCCTGTCGCTCTCGCGCGTCTTGGGTTCGGACGCTGCGCCCGTGCCGCCAATGCCGCGATCGAGAAACGACTCGGCCGCGGCGCGGCCAAAGGGGCCGAATAGGGCCGAAACGGCGGCGGCGAATCCTCCCAAAACCTGTCGGCGAGTCGCAAGACGACGCCGGCTCATCGGCCCGGCCCTCGCGCGTCACCCTCCGTCGACGGCGATTGCGGAAACGGCTGGCGTTCCTGCTCGCGATAGACGTAGACGCCGAAGGTCCAGCGGCAATCGCCGCCCTTGTCGGTCTCGCAGGCGGCATGCGCCTCTCGATTGGCTTCCTGCAAGACCTCCATTGCGAGCTCGCGGGAGCGCTGCTCGAGGCGTTCGGCCAAACCATCCGACAGGCCGTCGTAATGCACGGCGCGCTCGAGGAAACGAGGCTCCTCCCCCAGCACATTGGCGACGGCGGCGGCGGCGTGGTCGTGAAGATTGCGCCCGAAATAATAGAGCTGCTGATCGCTGCCGCCGCGCGGCACGAAAGCCGCCTCCGCAAGAACGATGCGGCCATCGGCATCGATCGTCGCTAGGTTGCTGTCGAGCCACTCGTCGAGCACCGCGCGGGGGCGCAGATCGCGCGTGACCGAGGCGACGAGTGCTTCAAATGAAGGGCCGCCGTCCCGGTCAGCGACGCGAGGCAGCGGCAAAGGCCTTTTTTGCGCGTCGGTGAACTCCGGCGCGGCGAGCCAGCGTGCGATGATCCGGCTCGTGCGCGAAAGAGAAGCCGGCGCGGCGCTGATCGGCGCGCCGGCCCCGCGCAGACGCCGCACCTCCTTGCGGTGAATGCCGGTGAGCAGGCTCACGCGGCTGTCGGTCTGTTCCTTGCCGGACAAAGCGAAATCATATTCGGCGACGTTCACGTAAAGCTCGCGAAGAAGATCGCAAAGAGCGGGGAAGGTGATTCCGCTGCGCACGAATAGACGCACGAGAGGTCGAAGCAGGCGGGCGATTGGAGCCTGAAGCCTTTCCGGATCCGGCGGCGCGCGGTCTGAGGTGTGGCCCATAATGCCTGCATATGAAGGAAAAGTGAGTGGGAGACAATCCCACGAATGTACTTGACGTGGGATAATTACCCACTTATTGTTTGCGTGTAAATTAGTCCCACGTCAAGGAGCGCCCATGGGCCGATGGATCTTTTTTTTTGCCGCGAAGGCCTGGCGGCGGCGCGACCGCCAATCAGCGTGCGCATGTTCCGCGCAGTCGGCGGGAACGGCACATCTCGCAGCCTTGCTGCGCGGGCTCGCTTTCATGGCGGCGACGCTCTTACTGACCCTTCCCATGGCCGTCGCTGGGCGCTGTGGGCAGCCCGCGCGAGACGTCGAGAAAGCTGCGATCGAACTTGCGTCGAGCCAAGGCTCCCTCTCAAGCGTCGTCGTCCGCTTCGTCGCATTGCGCTGAGCATTCGCAAATTTTCGCGCGCTTCCCCAGGCGCGAATTCTTGAGGGATATCAGATGTTTTCCACTTTTCACCGGCTAGTCAGCGCCTATGACGCTACGAATGTTCCTCCCCTGGATGCATGGCGTTTTGTCGCCGCGATGTTGTCGGCGCCGCGGCCGCAGGCGAGGGAGCTTGCGGGCGTTCTGGCCGACTGCGCCCTTCGCTTGGCGCTGGGCCTTCGCGATGCGCTGCATGATTTCGTCCCCCCAGCGCCAGCCGAAGCCGGCTGCGCCGAAGCCAACGGCCCGGCGCCGCGCCCTTCCTCGCCGGCGACGACTCTGCGTTCCTGGTTATCCGCCGACGGCTCCCGCCCCTTCGAGGATGTCAGCGCCGGCTATGCTCTGATCCGGCCTCTGCAAGACCTCGCAAGCCCTCCCTCGCATGAAGCCTCCGACATCGAGGGTGAGACCCGCCAGGCCTTAATCTATTTCGACCTCACGGATGTCGTTTCTCACGCGATCTGGCATGATAGCTGCGCGGGAATTCCACGCGTCCAGCTCGAAGTCGCGACCAGTCTCGTCAAGTCGAGCCAAGCCGTCCGCTTCGTCGTCTTGCACCATGGAAAATGGTGCGATCTCCGGCCTTTGGTGGAATCAGCGAATGGGGACGTCGACTCGATCTTTCGTCTGATCAGGGAAGCCTTCGCCGATCTCAAGCGGACGCCGCGCGGCTTAATCGACTTCATCAAAAGGCGGCGTAAGTTTCGCGCCGTTAAGGGGCGCTCGCGCAGGCCGGAATTGAAGCCTTGCGACACGCTGTTTATTGGCGGCGCCTTTTGGGCGAACAAGGAGATCATCGATTTTTGCAGGCGGGCGGCCGAGCAGCGCGTGAATCTGATTGTCCTGTTTCACGATCTTATCCCTTTGATCACGCCTTATTTCGCCGGGCATGATTTCAGGGCGGAGTATCTGGACATGCTGCGCCTCCCCGCTCATTTCATTGTGACTACGCCGCGCAACCGGCGCGATCTGGAGGCGGTCAGGCAGAGCTGCGGCGCAGCGGGGCTTTTGACAAGCTCGTCCGTCGTTCCTCTGGCTGATGAATTTCCAGGCGCGGAGCGAAACGAGCTTTTATTTGCGGCCTCTGACCGGCTTGCGCGCCTGGCCGGCGAAGACTTCGCCTTGTGCGTCGGCACCGTAGAGATACGCAAAAATCATCTTACCCTTCTCCTCGTGTGGGAGGAGCTTGCGGCCGAATTGGGCGAGCGACTGCCGAAGCTCGTGGTCGCAGGCCGCCGCGGCTGGAAAGCCGACGCCGCGCTGGCGAAACTGGACGAAGCCAATTCCGCCACAAGCCTCATCGAGTTCGTCGAAGCGCCAACCGACAGCGAGCTGCGATGGCTCTACTCCTCATGCCGGTTCACCGTGTTCCCGAGCTATTTCGAAGGGTGGGGCTTGCCGGTTGGGGAGAGCTTCTGGTTCGGCAAGCCATGCGCCGCCTCGAACACCGGCTCCATACCCTTCGTCGGCCGCGATCTCTGCGCTTACTTCTCGCCCTTTGACGCCGAAGAAATGAAGGAGGCCATTCGTGCGCTCTCGAATCCGGAAACGCGGCGATCCTTTCAAGCGAAAATCCGATCGACCCGATTGCGCACGTGGAGAGACGTGGCGCGCGACATCAAGACCATAATCATCGAGCGCCGTCCACCGAGCGACGGCTGTCAGTTCCAGACTCGATCGACGCCGACAAGGCCATGGGGCGTTGCGCGGCGCGCGAAATAGTGAACCCAAGGGCGCACTCCCACTGCGACGGAAGCGCGGGCGTCATGGCGCCTGACGACAGCCTCTTGTTCCACAAATGATCGAGCGCTTTCGGCGCGGCGACGAGACATCCGGTTCTGCTCGATGCGCCATTCAATCTCAAGCGCGCGCCGATTGCCTCGTCTCCGCCGCAAGCAGTAGGCGCGTCTAATTCGCGCGGGCGCCGTGCGCCCAACACAGCCATAGGAGATCACATTATGTTTACTCTGCCATGCGCGCAGGGCCTGACCAATCGCTTTGGCGCCGTCAACGAGCTGATCTTTCTGCTATGGACGAATAAGCGTTGGTGGGCGATCCCGGTTGTCGTCGTCTTCGTGGTTTTCGGCCTGGCGTTGGCGCTCCCGCTCTTATGAATCGCGATGATCTGCGCGGGAACGACCTAACGCGACAAGAACCGACGCGCGATCCAGAGGCATTGATTGCGTCATGACGTGCTACCTTGGCGAAGAGAAAAGAAAATGGCGGAGCGAGATCGACTCGGAGTGTTTATCGACGGCGCCAATCTCTACGCGACCGCAAAGGCTTTGGGCTTTGAAATAGATTTCAGGCGATTGTTGATAGAATGCCAAGGCAGAGGACGCTTGATTCGAGCGTTCTACTACACGGCTCTGGTCGACGACGACGGGCTTTCGCCGGTCCATTCTCTGGTCGATTGGCTCGACTATAATGGCTTTGCCGTTGTGACCAAGCCGTCCAAGGAATTCGTAGACGCGGCGGGCCGTCGGAAGTTCAAACGCAGCATGACGGTAGAGCTTGCAGTCGACGCCCTGCAAATGGCCGCCCATGTCAAAAACATCATGTTATTTTCCGGCGACGGCGATTTCTGTTCGCTCACGGCGGCGCTGCAACGCAAAGGCGTGCGCGTTTCGGTTGTCTCCAGCAATCTGACGCAGCCTTCCATGGTCGCGGACGACTTGCGTCGGCAGGCGGATGAATTCATCGAGCTCGCCCATCTGGCAGGAAAGATAGGCCGCAATGTGGGGGAGTGACAGGCCGATCCTGAACCTCGTTGCGCCTTATGGGAGTTTTGCCGCCGTCGACCCATGCCCACGCCGGCTTCCAACATTCAGGCTATGGCGAGAGCCGCATCGCGGTTGGGATGCGATCTCAGCAATTCCCGGATCTCGCCCGCCGGGATTGGCGGACTGAACAAATATCCTTGCATCTCAGTGCAGCCCTCATTGCGCAACCATTCGAATTGTTCGGCGGTCTCAACGCCTTCGGCCGTCGTGCGAATTCCGAGGCTCGCTCCAAGTCCAGTGACGGCCCGCACGATCGCCTTGCAGTCTCCATTCTGCGCCAGATCACGGACGAACGACCGATCTATCTTGATCTTGTTGAAGGGAAATGCGCGCAGATAGCTCAAGCCGGAATAGCCGGTTCCAAAATCATCCATGGAGAGGCCGACGCCCAATTCGCGCAATCGACGCAATGTAGCAAGATTGGCTTCGCTCTCCGCCAAGTGAATGGATTCGGTGATTTCGAGCTCCAGGCGGGCGGCGGGCAGGCCGGAACTCGCGAGGGCCGTCAATACGACATGCGTCAAGTCGCCAGTGCTGAATTGAACCGGGGAGACATTGACAGCGACTTTCAGCCCGTTCGGCCATGTCGCCGCTTCAGCGCAGGCCTGGCGCAGCGCCCATTCGCCCAAAGGCCCAATCAGCCCGATCTCCTCCGCGAAAGGTATGAACTCCGCCGGAAGGACCATTCCACGTAGCGGATGTCGCCAGCGCGCCAGCGCCTCGAACCCGGCAACGGCGCCGCTCTGCAAAGACACGAGGGGCTGGTAATGAAGCTCGAACTCCCCCCGTATCAGAGCCTTGCGCAAGTCGCGCTCCAACGACCGACGGGCGCGGACCCGCGCGTCATTCATGGCGAGAAGCCCCAGGGTTTCAGGGGCGTAGACCGCCATCGGCGCGGGATCGCCCTCGAAAAGTTCCAGGGCGTCCGGCGCATCGCCGGCGGGCGGTCCGAGCGGTACGCTGTCGCCTTCGGGTCGCGAGGCGCCGGAGAAGGCTGTGATCAAGGCCTCGAGATCATCGGCTTCATGCAAAATCAGTTGCGCCGCCATCAAGTTTCCCTCCCAACTGCTTTCCGTGCAGTCATGGCAGATGGCTATTGAGGTCTGATGTTTTTCGACGCGTGATATTGCTATTGTTCAATCCTTAAATTGCCGCAGATTTGATTTGGCTTATTGATCCGCGGATTTCATGCGGCGGATCCGCCGTCTGGAGGGGGATAGGCAAAGCTCCTGCATTTGATATATGTCCAGCCGAGCACAGGCGTTTCAGTTTGTTGCGAAAATCCTTTGGGTCTCATGGTTCGATTGGCGCTGCGTTTTTTTGGCCTTTTCCTTCTGGCGACAGCCTTCACCGCCCTGATCGTCGACGCGACGCGATCGATCGCGAGCAGAAGCCTGATTGTCACGGAAGTCGGCCAGACCGCGGCGTCGCTAGCGCCGGCCAAGCTCGCTTTGCTGCAGGACGCGGTGAAGCAACATGCCCATCCCCTTGTCTATGACCCAATTCTCGTTGATTTTTTGAAATTGCCGACGTTTCTGCTCATCGCGGCCATAGGCGCATTGTTCTTTCGGCTCGCCCGCAAGCCGCGGCCGCAGATCGGATATTCGAGCCGCTGACCCTTCAGGGCCGACCGAGCGTCGGTCTCGGCGGAAACATGAAAAGCGCTGGGTTCATGTTTCGTTGCCTTGCTGCAATGCGAACAAATATCCATTTGATTAGCGGCCGGATGGAATGTTCCCGCTTCCGGCAAAATAGTTTGGGCTCGCCTTTCTCTCATGGTTTGGGCGCTGCAGGGGGCCGGGACGAGTCCGAGTTCTGCGTCGATCCGGCTGGCGCGCCCGCGGCCTCGCGCCTATTTAAAGCTTCATCCGAAATTCGCCCCCTATGGAGCGGCTCATGTTTTCGTTCCGCAAGCATCTTTCTCTCCCGACCGCCGCCGAGGCGCTGCCTGGGCGGTCGGAGCCGATCGCGACCGCCGAGACCCATTTCATCAATGGCGCCAGGCTGAAGCCGCCTTTCCCGCAGGGCATCGCGACCGCCTTATTCGGCTTGGGCTGTTTCTGGGGAGCTGAGCGCAAATTCTGGCAGCTCGGCGACGGCGTCTATGTGACGGCGGTCGGCTATGCCGGCGGCCTCACCCCGAATCCGACCTATGAGGAAGTGTGCTCCGGCCTCACCGGCCATAACGAGGTCGTGCTGGTTGCTTTCGATCCGACGAAAATTGCCTATGAGGCGCTTTTGAAGACATTTTGGGAGAGCCACGATCCGACCCAGGGCATGCGCCAGGGCAATGACGTCGGCACGCAATATCGATCTGGCGTCTATGTGGCGGATGCGGCTCAGCGCGCTGCCGCTGAGGCGAGCAAGGCGGTCTTCGCCGCTGCTCTCACCGAACGCGGTTTTGACGCCATCACGACGGAGATCGTCGATAGACCAATTTTTTACTATGCGGAAACTTATCATCAGCAATATCTCGCCAGGAATCCGGACGGCTATTGCGGTCTGGGCGGCACTGGCGTCCTTTGCCCCATCGGCGTGGGCGTCGCCGCAGGATAGTCTGTTGGGGATGTTGGAGCTTCAGTGAGGCGCGCCGAAAGAAATTCGCGGTGTGTGATCCAGCGCACTTTCTTTTGGCTCCTTTTGGGATTGGCTGCGTTCAGGCAAACTTTTGGCCTAGGATTTCTCAAGGTGACCGTTGAGCTTCGAACCGGGATTTGCTTAAGGAGCGCCGTCGAAAAGACGGCGTAATTGGGTTCCCGCGCAAAAATTGAGGCAACGTTTCGGTCGCGGCCACGTTGTCGCGTCGTCATTCTCGTCATGTCCCGCTTGAGTGGGAAGTGGCGTTCTTGGAGTCGTTCGATGTCAGTTCGTAAAATCTTCGCAGTCTTCGCTTTCTTGAGCCTTTTTGCGGCCAGCGCCGCCTCTGCCGGCAGAATTTCGAACGACGCAGCCGGAGCGAAGGAAGATAATGCGCTTCCTCCGTCCGTGGTCCAGGAAGTCCGCCGAGACTTTCCCATCGTCATGGGACGCAGCGTAAGCGTGCATCATAAGACGAAGTTGCATCACATAAAGATGAAGCCGACCGATTTGATCGAAAAGCCGGCCGCTCCGGAGGAGGCCGAATAGGCCATTCGCAACCTTACGGACGCGGCCTGCGGGGGCGAGCCGCGTTCAGCAGCGAGGCGGAGCGGGAGCGGTCAAGCCGCTGGACCAAACACAGAGGGCGCGATCGTTTCAAACGAGACGATCGGGCCCTCTGTGTTTGGGCCTAGCGCGAACGATGCGCGAGGCTCGTGAAACGCTCCCCTCCTCCAGCTGGGGGATCGCCACGCATTTCGGCTCGATCAGGAAAACAAGAGCGCTGAGAGCTTCCGCCGCGCCCCGATTGTCGCTTGATCGGTCGGGCCCCAGGCCTCGAAAAATTGCAGCAATTGCTTGCGCGCGCCGTCGTCGTTCCAGGCGCGGTCCCGCTTGACGATATCGAGAAGCGCTGCGGCCGCCTCCTCCCGCCGGTTCTCCGCGTTGAGGAGAACCGCGAAATCGAACCGCGCCTGGTAATCGGCTGGATCGGACTCGATCCTGCGCGTGAGATCGAAAACATCGCCGACGGATGCGGCTTGCTCGGCGAGATCGAGCGCCGCCTTGGCTGCGATGATGGCGAGGTCGCGCTCGCCGGCCGCCGGAACGGAGGCGAGAATTGTCTTCGCGCTTTCGATCTCGCCCGCGGCGACGAAAATCTTGGCGAGACCCGCAATGGCGGCGAGATTGCCGGGGTCTTCGGCGATGATCGCGGCGTAGACTTCCGCAGCCGCGGCGGCGTCGCCCGCGGCGAGCAGAGCTTCGGCCTCCGCCAACAGATCCACGCCGTCGTCGAGGGGACCGACGAGCCGCTCGACGAAGCTCCGGACCTGCGATTCCGGCAAGGCGCCCATGAAGCCATCGACCGGCTGGGAGCGCTGGAAAGCGATCACGGCCGGGATGGAGCGAACCCCCAGCCGCCCGGGGATCTGCGGATGCTCGTCGATATTCATCTTGACGAGCTTCACCCTGCCGCCGGCCGCTTTCACGACTTTTTCAAGAATGGGAGCGAGCTGCTTGCAGGGCTCGCACCAAGGCGCCCAGAAATCGACCAGGACCGGCTGTCGCGCCGATTCCGTGATGACGTCGACGCCAAAGCTCGCTGTCGAAGCATCCTTGACGAGCGGGGTCGGCTGCGCCTCATCCGCGTCTCGCGGCTTGGCTTGCCCCGCGTCCAGGCCGTATGTGCCCGCCATGTTTCGGATCTCCTCAGACAGCGCGTCGCGCGCAGAAAATATTGCGCCGCCAAAATGCGTCTTCGTGGCTAAAATCGCAACCCTCGTTCGAGGTTTTGCGGTGATGCTTAAGAAATTCGGCGGATGGGATTGAAGCCGCAGCAGGCCGGCTCGCCTTCCGCGCGTTAGGCAAAGGCCGCGCCGTTCAAAGAGCATCTTTCGATCGGAGCCGAAACATGCTCTAGCATCGCGCTGCCGCGTCTGATCCGCGGCTGGGCCAAGTCAGGCTGATTCCGATCCTACGATGGGCGTTCGGCAGAGCCGCCAGCATGAAGGAATGGTCGTGCAAAAGTGCGATGTCGTCAGCCGGCTCGAACGGCGTCTCGGAAGAGTGCACGCGCGCCAGCGGATCGGCATCGAGGATGATCATGAGGCCCAGGCGTTTGGCCAAGGGTTGAACTTCTTCCATATCGAAAATTGGTATTTGGCTCCCTCCGTCATCCGCAGCGCGCTCAGGCTCGCCGGGCTCTATCAGCGGGGATGCAGGAACGCGAGCCGCGTCGAGCTGCGCCGCAATGCGATCGCGTCGCCGCGACTGCCGCAGCCTTTTGAAGGATTCACGATCCTCCATCTCAGCGACCTGCATGTCGATATGAGCCGGCCCGCCATGGAGCGTCTCGTCGAGCTCCTCTATGGCCTTGAATATGACATTTGCGTGCTGACCGGCGATTACCGGGGCAAGACATATGGGCCCTTCAAGCCTTCGCTAGAGGGCTTGGCCCGGCTGCGCGCCCATCTGAAGGGTCCGGTCTATGGCGTCCTCGGCAATCACGACACGATCCTCATGCTTCCGGACCTTGAGGACATGGGCATAAGGATGTTGTTGAACGAAGCAGAGCCTATCGTCCGCGATGGCCGCCGGATTCACCTCGCCGGAATCGACGACGCGCATTTCTTCCGGGTCGACAATATCGAGAAGGCCGCCGCGGATATCCCCCCCGACGAATTCGCAATCCTGCTTTCGCATACGCCGGAGATCTATCGTCAGGCCGCTCATGCTGGATTTGACGCGCTTCTCGCTGGGCACACGCATGGCGGGCAGATCTGCCTGCCGGGCTCCATCCCGATCACGCTCGATTCGGCGCTGCCGCGGGCCTTCGGCGCCGGGCCGTGGAGATATAAGGAAATGGCCGGCTATACTTCGGTCGGCGCGGGATCAAGCGTCGTCGCTATCCGGCTGAACTGCCCGCCCGAGATCACCCTGCATCGGCTCGAGCGCCGCCAAGATCAATAGGGGCGGTCGCGCATTCCTAGCGCGTAAAGGGCGCGGTACAGCGCCAGCCCTCCGACCCAAAACAAGCCGGCCCCGATGAGCGCGTCGGCGGCGCTGAGGCCGAGAGCGCCCTTGCAGGCGAGAAGCGGAAAAAGCGACTCCGGCGCCTGATCGAGCCCCGGCGCCATGCTGTGCGGCGCAAGCGCCAAGCGCCGCTTGATAAAGCTCGAGAGAAGGTCGCCGGCCATGGCGGCCGCGCCCGCGAGCAGCCCGACCTGCCATGCAAGGCCGAGCGCTGGCGCGGCGATCGCCGCAGCCAGGAGAGCAAGGAGGACGCCACGGATGGTCTTTGATTCTCCGAAAATCGGCCTTCCGTCGAAGAAGGACCAGCCGAAATCGAGCGGCCGTGAACCCCACTCTCCGAACAGCGCATTGGCCAGCACAGGCGCCCCGTTCGCCGCCAAGACGAGGCAGAGGCCTTGAAAAATTGGCCAGAGCCGCATGGTCCTTCTCCCGGCCGGCGCTTCGGTGCGACGCGCCGGATCAATCGCCCTGGATGATGTCGGGTCGAATAAGTCGATCGACCACCTGTTCTCAAGATATGCTCTGGCTTGCCCGAACGCGCCGATCGGCGGCGGAGTTCCCGCGTCCCGTTGGGTTTGAAGCGAACAGCGGCGAAAATTATCTTCATAATTTTGGTAAACTTAACATATTTAACTGCTGGGCGGAGCCCCTTAAAGTATTGCGCTCCAACCTTCTATGACCTTGCCGAGGATCTCGGATTTTCTTGCGAGCCGCATCCCCGCCGCGCCGACAACAATGGACCTCATCCGGTGGCCGCGGCGTTCAATCCGCAGGTTTTCGTTTGTTCCCGACGGACCAGAACTGGAGCGTTTCGATGATCGATGTTTATTACTGGCCAACCCCGAACGGCAAGAAAGTGACGGTATTCCTCGAGGAGGCCGGCCTCGAATACAAGATCATTCCGCTGAATATCGGCCAGGGCGATCAGTTCTCGGAAAGCTTCCTGCGCCTCAATCCCAATCATCGCATGCCGGTGATCGTCGACCATGAGCCGCCGGGCGGCGGCGAGCCAATCAGCGTGTTTGAGTCCGCCGCGATCCTGTTTTATCTCGCCGAAAAGACGGGCAAGTTCTGGCCGCAGGAATTGCGCCCGAAATATGAAGTCGTTCAATGGGTGATCTGGCAGGCCGCCAATCAGGGCCCGAAGCTCGGCGAAAATGGCCATTTCCGCCGCCTTGGCGACAAGCAGGGCGATCAATCCTACGCGGTCAACCGCTTTACCAACGAGGCGAACCGGCTCTACGGCGTGTTGAACAATAGGCTCTATGACAGGCCCTATATCGCCGGCGATGAATATACGATCGCCGACATCATCTCATTTCCCTGGACGATAGGTTGGGAGGCGCAGGGCCAGGACATCAACGAGTTCAAATATTTCAAGCGCTGGTTCGACGCCGTGGCGGCGCGGCCGGCGGTTCAGCGCGGCCTCGCCGTCGGCAAGGATTTCGGCGCCGACAACGTCGATCTGTCGCCGGAGGAGCAGGAACGCCGCGCCAAGCTGCTCTTCAATCAACGCGCTCTGCCCGCGCCGGCGGCGTAAGCGGAGGCCGCTCGTCCCTAGTTCAAATGCGGCGCTGTATTGGGAACAATCGCGCGGTGCGACTCGCCGATGGCGTGGATGGATTTTGGCAGATCATCGAGGCGCACCGGTAAGATCTCGCCGAGCCAAAGCGCATGCGCGCTGTGATCTTCGTATGGGCTATCCGTGTTCGGGTGCACCAACACGGCGAGGCCCTGCCGGTTCAACATCAACCAAGGCGTGAACGACGGAAACAGGTCGGGCGTGAAGGCGACCTGATACATCGAGCGGCTATGCGGCCCAACGAGCTCATCATGCCACGCGCCGAGCTGCGCCAAGAACCGCTCGGCGATCCAGGATCGCAATAATTCAGCGTCGGCGCGCGTGCGGCCGATCTCATAATAGATATGCGCGTGGTAGCTATGGATTTCGGCGATGTCGTTCGGCTTTCGATCGATGAGCGGAGTGTTCATTGACGCAGTTTCCTGGTTGCAGGACCCGAGATCAAGACGCGCGGACCGAGACGAGACGCAAATTGCCGCGGCGGTCGGCAGCGGCGAGAATGACCCCGGCAATTCAAGCTTTGGCGGAGATGGCGGCGAAATCTGGACAAATAGGCCCTTACGCTCCATTATGAGATCCGCCCAGCCCAAGGTTTAAGACTAAAATGCCTTCTGGATCAGAAGAGCGTAACCGCCTTCGACTCGATCGGATTTCGCTGTGGCGGCGGGTGGATCACGACGGCGCTTTTGGCCGCCCGCGCCCTTCCGGGCTTCAACCAAAGGACAGGAGTCATCGAAGAGGTGATGCTCGGCAATATTGATTCATTGATGAGTCTGATTGGAGCCATAGGCCTGGAGCCGATCGCCAAACGCGCCGGGGCAAGACGCCGCATACGGCGCGAGGACGCTTAGCCGATGACCGAATGTCGGATCGGCGATGACATCTCGCAAGACGCCGCGACAAGCTCCCGTAAGCCGTGGCCAAGGGCCGATCGCCGAGCGGCGGAAAGGTAGCGGCATGTCGGCTTTGGTCGGACTATCCTGCGTCGGCGCCCTGTTGGGCGTCGCGATTCTCGCTGTTTTGATCGGCCGATCGCGCGACTCCACAGTCGCAGTCTATGGCGCTTGCTTCATAATTTCGCTGGTCGGGCTCGTCGCCGCGCTCATTCACCTCGTCAGCGGCGCACCGGCGTCGGACATCACATTGCCGCTTGGCCTGCCATGGGTCGGCGCCCGTTTCCGCGTGGACGCTCTCGCTGCATTCTTCCTGGCCGTCGTCAATCTCGGCGGGGCGGCCGCCAGCCTCTATGCGATCGGCTACGGACGCCATGAGCCCGAGCCTCAGCGCGTCTTGCCATTCATCCCGGCCTTCCTCGCGGGCATGAATCTTGTGGCGCTGGCCGACGACGCCTTCAGCTTTCTGTTCGCCTGGGAGTTCATGTCCTTGTCGTCCTGGGCGCTCGTGATGGCGCATCACCGCGAAGAAGGCAATGCGCGCGCGGGTTACGTCTACATCGTGATGGCGAGTTTTGGCACGCTGGCGCTGCTCCTCGCCTTCGGCCTGCTTGCCGGCCCGGATGGCGGCTACGCCTTCGCGGCGATCCGCGCGCATGGCGAGTCCCCGCTGCGCTCGGGCCTCGTCCTCGCGCTTGCTCTTGCGGGCGCGGGATCAAAAGCCGGGCTCGTTCCTCTGCATGTCTGGCTGCCGCTCGCCCATCCGGCGGCGCCGAGCCATGTTTCGGCGCTGATGAGCGGCGTCATGACCAAGGTCGCGGTCTATGGCTTTATTCGAATCGTCTTCGACCTCCTCGGCCCGGCGGCATGGTGGTGGGGCGTCCCGATCCTCAGCATTGGCGGCGGCACAGCCGTGCTCGGCGTGCTCTATGCGCTCATGCAAAGCGATCTCAAGCGCGTCCTCGCCTACAGCACGATCGAGAACATAGGCCTCATATTCGTCGGGCTGGGCCTGGCGCTCGCTTTCGAGGCGAATGGTTTTCGGACGGCGGGCGCGCTCGCTTTGACCGCGGCGTTGTTCCATGTCTTCAACCATGCGTTGTTCAAGAGTCTCTTGTTTTTCGGCGCCGGCGCCGTGCTTGTCGCGACGGGCGAGCGCGAAATGGACCGCCTCGGCGGCCTCATCCATCGCATGCCGGTCACGAGCCTTGCATTCCTGATCGGCTGCGCGGCGATTTCGGCGCTGCCGCCGCTGAATGGCTTCGCCTCCGAATGGCTCGCCCTTCAGGCGATCCTGCTCAGTCCCCAGCTTCCGCAATGGGGGCTGAAGCTCCTCGTGCCGGCGGTGGGCGCCTTGCTCGCTTTGTCTGCGGCGCTCGCCGCCGCATGTTTCGTTCGAGTCTTTGGGATTGTCTTTCTCGGCAGGCCACGCTCCGCCGCGACGAAAAGCGCCGGTGAGGTCGACGATTGGTCGCTCGGCGCGATGGCGGCGCTTGCCGCCTTGTGCGTCATTGCCGGCGTGCTGCCGGGCCTCGTGATCGATGGCCTTGCGCCGGTTGCGCAGGCGGTCGTCGGCGCGCGGATGCCCGCGCAGGCGAGCCTGGAATGGCTTTCAATTGTGCCGGTCGCGGAGAGCCGCAGTTCGTACAACGGTTTTCTCGTTTTCATCTTCATCGCGATGTCGGCGTCGCTCGCGGCCTATGTCATTCACCGCTTCGCCTCACATGAAGTGCGGCGCGCTCCAGCCTGGGACTGCGGCTTTCCCGACTCTAGTCCTGCGACGCAATACACGGCGGGCAGCTTCGCCCAGCCGATTCGCCGCGTCTTCGGCACGTTTGTCTTCCGCGCGAGCGAGCGCATCGACATGCCCGCGCCCGGCGACATGCGTCCAGCGCGGATCGACGTGACGCTGCATGATCTCGCTTGGGAGCTTGTCTATGAGCCGATCATGCGCGCGGTCTCCTTTGCGGCGGAGCGGCTCAACCGGCTCCAGTTCCTGACGATCCGGATTTATCTCAGCCTGGTTTTCTTCGCCCTCGTGTTCCTGCTGCTGGTGCTCGCGGTATGGCCTTGATCTTCGACTTCGCCATCCAAAACGCGCAGATGCTCTTGGTGCTTTTGCTCGCGCCGCTCCTCACCGGCTTCGTGCGCAAGGCGAAGGCGCGCCTGTTGCGCCGGCAGGGGCCTTCGCTCTTGCAGCCCTACCGCGATCTCCTGCGGCTCTCGCGCAAGGAGGCGGTCCTCGCGGAGAATTCGTCCTGGCTCTTTCGCGTCATTCCCTATCTGATCTTCGCCTCGACCTGGGTCGCGGCCTCGCTCGTTCCGACCTTCGCCGCGGGGCTTTTGTTCAATTGGTCCGCCGATCTCATCGCGATCATCGCTTTGCTCGGCAGCGCGCGCTTCTTTCTGGCGCTCGCCGGCATGGATGCGGGGACGAGCTTCGGCGGCATCGGCTCGAGCCGGGAAATGATGATCGCGACCCTCGCCGAGCCAGCGACGATCATGATCGTGTTCACCCTGGCGCTTCTCGCGGGCTCCACTCAGCTTTCGCATGTCGCCGGATTTATGATGTCTCCGACCGTCGGCCTCAGGGTCTCGCTCGGGCTCGCGCTGGTCGCCCTGGTGATGGTCGCGATCGCCGAGAACGCCCGCATCCCGATCGACAATCCCGCAACTCATCTCGAGCTCACCATGGTTCATGAGGCTATGCTGCTCGAATATTCCGGGCGCCATCTCGCCGTGATCGAGCTTGCGGCGTCGCTGAAGCTCCTTCTTTACATTTCGCTTATCGCCTGCGTGTTTGTTCCATGGGGGCAGGCGCCCCCCGGCGCCGGCGCCGGCGCGCAGCTTGTCGGCGTCGCCGCCTATGTCGGCAAGCTGGCGGTCGGCGGCCTGCTGCTCGCTCTGTTCGAGACGGCGGTCGCCAAAATGCGCGTCTTCCGGGTTTCCGACTTCCTCGGCGCGGCATTGATGCTTGGCCTGCTTGGAACGCTGCTCCTCTTTGTGTCGCGGAGTCTGTAGATGGGTCATATCGAGTTTGACGTCGCGCATTTTTTCGCAGGCGGGCTTGTGCTCGTGAGCTTCATGCTCCTTTATCAGGATCGTCTCTACGCGCTCCTCAACGTCTTCGCCTTGCAAGCCGTCGTCCTCGCGCTGTCGGTCTCGTGGCAAGCCTATGTTCAGGGGGCGCCGCATCTCTACGTCACGGCTGCGATCGCGCTTTTCTTCAAGGCGCTCATCATTCCCATAGCGCTGCATCGCATCATCGCCCGCCTCGGCATTCATCGCGAGGTCGAGAATGTCGTCAGCGTCGGGCCGACCATGCTCGCCGGCATGGGGCTCGTCGCTCTTTCCATGGTGGTCATGCTCAGGGTCACCACTACAGCCTTCCCGCTGGCGCGAGAGGATCTGGCTTTCGCGCTCTCCGTTGTCCTGCTCGGCCTTTTGATGATGGTGACGCGCAACAACGCCGTCAGCCAGATCGTCGGCTTCATGTCGCTCGAGAACGGCCTGATCCTGGCGGCGACCGGCGCCAAAGGCATGCCGCTCGTCGTCGAGATCAGCGTCGCCTTTTCCGTCCTCATCGCCTTCATCGTCATCGGCACCCTCCTGTTCCGCATTCGCGAACGTTTCGACACCGTCGACGCCGAGGCGCTCGACCGTTTTCGCGGCGGCCAGCGATGAACCCGCTCTCCATCAACGGCGTCACCCTGATCCTGGCGATTCCCGCCGCGGCCGGCGCACTGCTCGGCCTGCTCCCCGGCTACCGGCTGTCCGCCCAGATCAATGTGCTCGCGTCGTTCGGGACGTTCGTGGCCGCGCTGTCGCTGTTCATCGCCAAGCCTGCGCCCGGCCCCTACATCCTGGTCGACGACCTCAACATCGTCTTCATCGTCCTCAACACATTCGTCGGCTTCACCACCAGCGTGTTCAGCGCGAGCTACATCGCCCATGAGCTCGAGAGCGGCCGCCTCGCCCCCGCGCATCTGCGCTTTTATCACGCCATGTATCAGGCGCTGCTGTTCGCCATGAATCTCGCGCTGGTCGCCAACAATATCGGCCTCATGTGGGTGGCGATCGAGATGGCGACCCTAACCACGGTGCTTATGGTCGGCATCTACCGGACGCGGGCGGCGATCGAGGCGGCCTGGAAGTATTTCATCCTGGGAAGCGTCGGCATCGCGCTTGCGCTGTTTGGCACAATCCTTGTCTACATGGCCGCCCGTCCGGCCGTCGGCGAAGGCCCCGACGGCATGGTTTGGACCGTGCTGATCGCGCGCGTCTCGGCCTTCGACCCGGCGCTGCTCAATGTCGCTTTCGTTTTCCTTCTGCTCGGCTATGGCACGAAGGTCGGCTTGGTCCCGCTGCATGCTTGGCTGCCCGACGCCCATGCGGAGGGTCCGACGCCGATTTCGGCCGTGCTCTCGGGCCTCTTGCTTAATGTCGCTCTCTACGCGGTGCTGCGCTTCAAGCTGTTGCTCGCCGCCAACCCCGGCGCGATTGCGCCCGGACCTCTGATGGCGGCTTTGGGGCTCGTCTCGCTCGTCTTCGCGGGCTTCATGTTGTACCGCCGCCGCGACATCAAGCGCATGTTCGCCTATTCGTCGATCGAGCACATGGGCATTATCGTTTTCGCCTTCGGCATGGGCGGAGCGCTCGCCAATTTCGCCGGCCTGCTCCATATGACGATGCACAGTCTGACGAAATCGGCGATCTTCTTCACCGTGGGCCATATCGCCCAGGTCAAGGGCACGCAAAAGATCGCCGACATAAGCGGCTTGACCGAGAGCAATCCGGCGCTCGGCTGGAGCCTCGTTCTCGGCGTGTTGGCCATTTCCGGAATGCCGCCTTTCGGCATTTTCATGAGCGAATTCCTGGTCGTAACCTCCACCTTCGCGCGCGAGCCGCTGCTTGCGCTTGCGCTGGTCGCCGGTTTGCTCGTCGCCTTCGGGGCCTTGCTGTTGCGTCTCCAAGGTCTGGCCTTCGGCGAGCCGACGGCCGGAAACGCTCCGGCGCAAGCTTCCTATTTGCCGATGTCCGGCCATCTCGCTCTCGTTCTGATGGCTGGGATCTATTTGCCGCCGCCGCTCGTCGCCTGGTTCCAGCATGTCGCCGGCCTGCTGGGATAGGCGTTAGGAGAAGCAAGACATGTCTACGCTCGCCAAGGCGCTCGCCGATGGCCTGGCCATAGGAGACCATAGACCCTGGCCGCGTCGCGTGGTGGACTTCGATCTCTGGCGCTCGCTCGGGGAGCAGATCGCCGCCGGTCGCTGGACCCTGTTCGGACTGTGGGGCGCTCGTGACGCCGTCCATATGGCTCTCCTCGACGAAACGGCGAGCGAGGTCGCTGTCGTTACCCATAAATGCCCGAGCGAGATATTCCCCTCGCTCGGGCGCTCGCATCCCCCAGCCATCCGCCTGGAGCGCGCGATCCGCGATCTATTCGGGCTGGAGCCCATGGGGTCGCCCGATCCGCGGCTTTGGCTCGACCATGGCCGGTGGGGCGTGCGCCATCCGCTCGGAACGAGACCCGAGCCGTCGCCGCCAGCGCCGCAATACGCGTTTCTGGAGTCCGAGGGCGAAGGCCTGCACCAGATTCCGGTTGGGCCGGTGCATGCCGGCATTATCGAACCGGGACATTTCCGCTTCACCGCCAATGGCGAGGCGGTCGTGCGGCTCGAAGAGCGGCTGGGCTATACGCATAAGGGCGTCGAGCGCTTGATGGCCGGCGCGACGCTCGAACGGACTGCGCAGCTCGCGGGGAGGATATCGGGCGACAGCACCGTCGCCTACGCCTTGGCTTTCGCCCGCGCCGTCGAGGCGGCGCTCGAAATCGACGTTCCGCCGCGCGCGATTTGGCTGCGCGCGCTGATGGCCGAGCTCGAACGCCTCGCGAACCATTTCGGCGACATTGGCGCGATCTGCAACGATGTCGCCTTCGCGTTGATGCATGCCCATTGCGGCGTGCTGCGCGAGCGCGTGTTGCGCGCGTCGGCAGCCTGTTTCGGGCATCGCCTGATGATGGACGCCATCGCGCCAGGCGGCGTCGCCGCCGATCTCGCGCCGCAGGGGGCCGCGCGAATCCGGGATCTCGTCGGCGTCGCGCGCCGGGCTTTCCCGCCGCTGGTCGAACTTTACGACAACACCGCCTCGCTGCAAGACCGGACGGTCGGCGCCGGCGTCGCGCAACCTGTGCTTGTGCGGCAATATGGTTGCGGCGGCTATATCGGCCGCGCTTCAGGACGGAGCTTTGATGCGAGGCGCAACCTCGCCTATCCGCCTTATGATGCGCTTCGTTTCGAAGTCCCCACGCTGGAGGAAGGCGACGTCAACGCGAGGGTGTGGATCCGCATACGTGAAGTCGAGCAGAGCCTTTCGCTCGTCGAGCAGATCCTCGATCTCATGCCCACTGATGGCCCTGCGCGCGCGCCCGTCGCGCCAGGCAGGCGGGGCGAGGGCATAGCTGTCGTCGAAGGGTTTCGCGGCGACATTCTCGCCTATGTGCGCCTCGACGCAGATGCGCGCGTCGAGCGCTGCCATTTGCGCGATCCGTCCTGGTTCCAATGGCCGGTGCTCGAAGCCGCGATAGAGGGCAATATCGTCGCCGATTTTCCGCTCTGCAACAAGTCGTTCAATTGCTCTTATTCGGGCGCCGACCTTTAGAGTAGGGACATGCGTTGAAAACGGGCTTCGGACTGCTGGCGCGCTCCTTGCTCATCTCGAATCTCATGTTTCGCTTATGAAATCCGAACTGAGTTCGAACCTAAAAGCAGAGCCGAGATGACCAAGATTACGTTTATTGAATTCGATGGAACGCCGCATCCGGTCGAAGCTGAAAATGGCGCGATCCTCATGCGGGTGGGGCAGCAAAACGAGATCCCCACCATTCGCGGGGAATGCGGCGGAACCTGTAGTTGCGGCTCATGCCATGTCTACGTCGACGAGGCTTGGCTTGGACGGCTCAAGCCGCCGCATGAGCTGGAGCAGATGATGATCGACAGCTTGGCCATGACGAAACAGGACAATAGCCGTCTGACCTGTATGATTCTCGTGACGGCCGAAATCGATGGGCTCGTTCTTCGCCTGCCAAATCCGAATTTATGATCTAAGGAAAAAATCACAGGTCGGTCGGTTAACTTAAGACGCAGATGAAGGCGCCGAAATGTCGAGAAGATCTCCGCTAGCCGATTGCCGAAAAATGCTCTAGCCCGGGTCGGTTTTCTCTCTTCCCTCAGAATTCGAGGGGGACGCCGTACTGGTCCAATTCCGTAAGGCAAGCATCGCGGCCGGCGAATGTCACCGTCCTCATGCCGAGAGCAGCGGCTGCGGCGGTGTTTTCGGCGCGGTCGTCGATGAAAATGCAATCCTCCGCCGGGCGCCCTTCGATTTCGAGCACTTTGAGGAACGAGTCGGCGTCGGGTTTCACGAGACCTAATTCATGCGACAGATAGGCCGCATGGAGGTGGTCAAAGACTTGGTACTTCTCCCTGATATGCGCAACATGCGCGGCATTGGTGTTGGAGAACAAGACGACGCGATGGCGCCGAGCGAGCGCGCGAATCACCGGCTCCATGCCGGGCTCTTCGCTGAAATGGCTGCTCCATAGCTCAAGGAAATGCGCATATGTCTCCTCGAAGCCATGGTCGGCCGCGAGTCGCGCATGCAGCGCCTCGATGCTGAGTCGACCGCAGCCGATGTCCTCGTCGCTCAACCAAGCCGCCAAATGCGGCCGCGCCGCCGCCGGGTCGGCGCAGCATGCGGCCAACCGGTCATAAAGAAGCTCATTGTCGTGGCGGATGAGCACGTTGCCGAGATCGAAGATCAAGGTGGGGGATGGAGCGGTCACGTCATGAACCTTTCGATCGAGAGAGCGTCGAGGCGCCCGTCGTTTGATCTCATGGCCGGCTTCCCTTGGGCTGCGCGCCATGTCAATGATGGCGGCGACCACTCGGATGCTCGCGGCGTCGTGCGAAGCGGCCACATTTCTAAAGCGGAGTGGCCGCAACCGAAAGATACTCGGATGATATGTCGGGAGATTGAAGTCACGGCGGACCTCCAATTTCGATGGGGCTGCTTTAATTTCCATCAAGCCGCGAAAACGCGATCCTAGGCGTCTCGCCATGCGTAAGATTCTATTCAAGAGCATTATCAATGGGCCGCTCACGGAGCCTGCGCCGGGGGCGGAAGACGCTGAACTCGCCGCCTTCGCGGCCGAGGTCGATCACAAGGCGCGCGTCAGGCTCGGGCGCAGCCTCTCGATCCGCGAGATCGACGCGGGCTCGTGCAATGGCTGCGAACTCGAGATCAATGCTCTCGCCAACGCTTTCTACGACCTCGAGCGCTTCGGCCTCCGCTTCGTGGCCTCGCCCCGCCACGCCGACGTCCTCCTGGTTACGGGGCCGGTGACCAAGAGCATGGGCGAGGCGCTGCTGCGGACCTATCAGGCGACGCCGGCGCCGAAATGGGTCGTCGCCGCCGGCGACTGCGCCTTGGACGGGGGGGTGTTCGCCGGAAGCTACGCCTGCGTCGGCGGCGTCTCGACCGTGATCCCCGTCGACCTTCATATCCCCGGTTGCCCGCCGACTCCGGTCGCGCTGCTCAAAGGGCTTATCGCGCTGATGACATAGGCGCGAGCGTTGGCGACTGCCAGTTTGAAAGGGACCGGCGCGCCATTGACTCTGCGGATCGCCGGAGCAGGTCGTAGGGGCGGATCGCAAAGTGACGCGAGGCCCCTTGTTTTGATCTCGATATCGACTTATGTTATTAAGTGTCGTGTTTTTGCCGACGACTTGGCCTCGCATTTTTGCGTCTGCTGACCTCCTCCTTAAAACAACGATGCACACCGGCGTCCACATTTTGGCGCCAGCTTTTTTACGACTCTAAGGATAGCCTATATGACTACGGGAACTGTGAAGTGGTTTAATCCGGACAAAGGATACGGCTTCATACAGCCAGACGACGGCGGCAAGGACGTGTTCGTCCACATCAGCGCCGTCGAGCAATCAGGCTTGCGTCATCTGCAGGAAGGTCAAAAGATCAATTACGAAGTGATTGCCGACAAGCGGACCGGCAAGTCTTCCGCGGGCAACCTTCGCGCAGCCTGAAGCGCGACTTCCCTCGCATATGAGCCCTGGCCGCAATGCCGGGGCTTTTTTTGTCGCAATGCCTGGCCGTGCCCGTTCCGCGTCGCGGACGGCTCTCGGCGCCTAAGCTTTCGCTATGGTTGGGCCGAAAGCTTGCGGCAGAAGCTCTGCAATCGTGAAGCTGGCTCGAACGCCATTTGGGCATGCTATGTGGATCTTGGCGTCTTCCCGAGCGAATTCGCGGATTCGCTGGCGGCAGGCGCCGCAAGGCGTGACCAAGGCCTCGCCGTCGCCGACGATAAGAATTTCGGCAATGCGCGTTTCGCCGGCCGCAACCATGGAAGCGATGGCGCCTGCCTCCGCGCATGTCCCGACCGGATAGGAGGCGTTTTCGACATTCGTTCCGGAAAAAATCGCGCCTGACGCCGTTCGGATCGCGGCTCCGACCGCAAAGCCGGAATAAGGCGCATAAGCGTTGGCCCGCGCGGCGGCGGCGGCGGCAAAAAGCGTCTCGATCGGGTCCATCCGCCGTCTTCCGCGCAGGTTCGGGAAAAGTGAAATAGTATAGCCGCCGGCCAAAATCCTCAAAAGGCCGGTATTGGACGAAGCCGAACCGGCGCGCGTAAGGGCGCTTTGGAGACGCTCTATTTGGACGAAGCCGCGCCGGCGGCCTTGGCCAAAGCGTGGCCGGCATGCCTCGCAAGAGCTTCGTCCTCATCTTGAGTTGAAGCGTCTTCCAGAGCCGGGGCGGCGCTGCCGTTCGCCATGCGAATGATCGCGGCTCCGATTTCATGGATTTTCTGACGCAAAATCATATTTTCTTCGTGCTCAGCCGAAACCGGCGCGGCATGTCGCCACCCGTCCGCCTGGCGCAATTCGGCTAATTCCTGCGTGAGGCTATCGCAATTTGCGCGCGCGGCGGCGAGCGCCTGATGTGCGGCGGCTTCCGCCGCGCGCAAACGATCGATTTTTTCAATATGCCTGCGCTCGACGGCGCGCGTCGTTTCAACTTGTTGCTTGCTGCGCCGCTGCAAGTCCATTTCCCGTTTCTCGGCGGCTTTGAGCGCTTCTTCTCGGTCTGCGAGCTTGGCGGCCGTGACCTTGAGAGTGGCCAGATCAGCGTCAAGCTCGAGCCGCATCGACACGAGCTCTTGTTCATAACGAACGATCTCCGCCGACTTTGCCGCGAGGTTTTTTTTCTGCTCCGCGATCTCATTCTCGAGCGCCGCCGCCGCCGCGCGCTGACTTTCGGAGAGAGTCCGCAATGCAGCCAGGTCGGCCCGCGCGTCGAGCAGCTCCGCGTCTCTGCGTTGGAAGAGACCGCTCGCGCTATAGAGGGCCGTCTCGGTCGCGGCGAATTTGGCCGTGGTTTCCGCCAATGCGCGCTGATGCGCGGAGAGTTCGGCCTCTTGTTCAGCGTTTCGCCGACCGAGCGCGGCCAAATCCGCTTGCTGCCCCGCGATAATTGTCGCGCGGCGCCCGAACTCGCCCAGATCGTTCGCGCGGGCTAGGTTGAGAGTTTCGAACTTTTGTTCGAGCCGCCGACGCTCGACCGCGAATTCGGCCCGGAGCAGATCGCGTTCGGCGAGGATTTCCCGGGCCGACAGCGGGATCTGCATTTCGATCCGACGTCGCGACAGCCGGATCGCGCGGCTCCAAAACGCGGGCGCGATCGCAAGGGCGATCAGCCCTGCGATCAAAAACCCGAGCGCGAATACCATCGCCTGTTCGATCACTTAGCCACGCTCAACCTCTAAACGTGAGCCCGATCCGCAAAGGCTGAAACCGGCGTCGCGGATCAAGATCATGCGAAAACAAGTACCTCGGAGCGTTTCCCGATGATCGAAAAGAAACCGCTCAAATTCAAAGAGTCGGAGCATGTCTTTGCAAAAGCATTTTCGCTTTCGACATGCTTCAACTTGCCGATCTGGCGCATTTCCTTTTGGATCAATCAATCCATCCGGGCGGGACATGCGCTGGAGGCGGGGAATTATGACATTCCTGGCCGATAGAATCAAAATAAACAGTTTAATGGCGAAAATATTTCCAATCGAAATTAAGCCCGCGAGGCCTTACCCGGTCGTATCCGGGCGAATCGCCTCCGCCCCAGGCTGGCCCCCAGCGAGGCTCAAAGCAGGTCCGAATGACGCGCGTTTAAAGACCGGCGAGCCAGTCATGGCCATAGGTCTTGCGATAGAAGCCATGGAGCTCATCGCCAGTCTCGATCGCCTCGACATGGCTGGGGCTTTCGAAGGCCGCCTTGGTCGCGATCCGTCGCTCCGACGCCCATGGGAATCGGCGCGTCGACGCAGCTCATCCGGGTGCGTGATGGTCCATGTCGCCTCATGGTAGGCTACGTGTTTAGCCGAGGGACCATTGACGATGTCGCGGCGATCAGCTCTTTGGCGACAGAACGGCGTCGACCACATGAATGACGCCGTTTTTCTGGTTGACGTCGGGAATTGTCACGATCGACTTGTCGCCCTTGGCGTCCATGATGATGAGCTTGCGGCCATCATGCTCGATCGTGAGCTCCTCGCCTTCGACCGTTTTGAACAGCGCCTTGCCGTCGCCCTTCTTGATCGCGGCGACGAAATCGGCTGCGGAATATTTGCCGGGAATGACGTGATAGGTGAGAAGCGCCGTCAAGGCCTCTTTGCTCTCGGGTTTCAGAAGCGCATCCATCGCGCCCTTCGGCAGTTTCTCGAAAGCCTTGTTCACCGGAGCGAAAACCGTGAAAGGGCCGGCGCCTTGCAATGTCTCGGCGAGATCGGCGGCCATGACCGCCGTAAGCAGCACCGTGTGATCCTTCGAATTGATCAGGTTTTCAATGATATTTTTTGAAGGGCGCATTGGCGCGCCGCCGACCTCCACCGTCAGCTCCGCGAAGGCGGGGGCGAGCGCCGCGCCGCCAAGCGCGATCAAGCTCGCGGCGGCGAGCGCCGCAATGCGAATCGGATTCATTGGCGTTTCTCCGGATGAGCGCTGACCCCTGAATCGAGTCCGATCCGTAAAATAGGTCCGTCAGCGGCCGCCGCATGGCCAGCCCGCGCCAGCATGGCGAGGCCAAGGCCGAGCGCAATCAGCGCCGCGAGAAGGATAAGGCGCAGAACCTGCGCCGGCGAATTGCCTGTCGCGCTCCGGCGCATGGGCTCGTCTTGGAAAAGGGCAAATCTGGAGTTCGGCGCAAAACTCATCGGGGCGCTCCATTCGCTAGTTGTTCAGGCGGAGGCTTGCAAGTCGATCTGAAAGCCGGCCTCCAGGGGAAGGCGAAGGACTAGCGTCGAACCGTTTCCGAATTGTTAACCATGATGGCCGCGCTCTAGGTCCTCGCCGCGGCCTTGGCGCATTGCGAATGCTCGGATGCTCTGCTTTCGGCCTTCGGTCCAGACAGGTTCACAAGCATTTGGTATGGTAAATGCTGTTTTCCGTTGAGCCGACCGCGAAATGAATTTCAGGCATTCCGAGGAGCGCAAGCAATTGCAAGAGGAGCGGTGCTTCGATGAAATGACCTTGGCCGACGGCGCGATTCGTCCGGTCTATGGGAAGATCGCCCGCTGGCTCGCGGCGACGCCGGCCGAGCTTTTGGCCTCGCGCCGCTCCCACGCCGAGCTCCTGTTCCGCCGCATCGGCATCACTTTTTCGGTCTATGGCGAGAAAGACGCCGGCGAGCGCCTGATTCCCTTCGACATCATTCCCCGCGTTATGCTGCGTTCGGAATGGGCCCTGCTGGAGGCCGGCCTCATCCAAAGGGTGAAGGCGCTGAACCTTTTCCTCGCCGATATTTATTCGGGCCAGGAGATCATCAAAGCCGAGCGGATTCCGGCGGATCTCGTCTTGCGCAATCCTCAGTTCCGCAGGGAAATGCTCGGCGTGCGGGCGCCGCATGACATTTTCGTGCATATTGCGGGAATCGACGTCGTGCGCACCGGCGAGGACGATTTTTACGTGCTCGAGGATAATGTCCGCACGCCTTCCGGTGTCTCCTACATGCTGGAGAATCGCGAGGTCATGATGCGCCTCGCGCCGGATCTTTTCGCCGAGCATCGTGTCGCTCCGGTCGAAAATTATCCGGACGCGCTGCTCGCCTCCCTGCGCTCGGTCTCGCCGCCCGCCGCCTGCAGCGAGCCGACGATCGCGGTTTTGACGCCCGGGCGGTTCAACTCGGCTTATTACGAACATTCTTTCCTCGCCGACAAGCTCGGCGTCGAACTTGTCGAGGGCCGCGATCTTTTCGTCGAGGACGACATCGTCTACATGCGCACGACCGAGGGCGCCAAGCGGGTCGACGTGATCTATCGCAGGATCGACGACGACTTTCTCGACCCGGCCGCGTTCAGGGCCGATTCGGTGATTGGCGCGCGCGGGCTGATGCGCGCCTATCAGGCCGGCAACGTCACTCTCGCCAACGCCGTCGGCACCGGCATCGCCGACGACAAGGCGATCTACACTTACATGCCGGACATCATCGATTTCTATCTCGGCGAAAAGGCGATCTTGAAGAATGTTCCGACCTGGCGCTGCCGGGAGCCCGACGCTTTGCGCTATGTGCTTGATCATCTCGCCGATCTTGTCGTCAAGGAAGTCAGCGGCTCGGGAGGCTATGGGATGCTCGTCGGGCCGCATGCGACAAAGGCCGAACGCGAAGTTTTCGCGGCCAAGCTCGCCCGCGATCCCGATCATTTCATCGCCCAGCCGACGCTAGGCCTCTCGACTTGCCCGACTTTTTTCGACGCTGGCGTCGCGCCGCGCCATGTCGATTTGAGGCCCTTCGTCCTCACTGGCGCGGATGGCGTGCGCGTCGTGCCGGGCGGACTGACGAGGGTCGCCCTGATCGAGAAATCGCTCGTCGTCAATTCCAGCCAAGGCGGAGGCACCAAGGATACTTGGATCGTGGAAGATCGAATTTTCGACGATGTCGCCCCTTTGCAAAGCCAGGCCCAGACCGCATGATCCGGAGCAGCTTCAAGCAGTTTCGCTTTTGGCCGTCACAGGGATTGCGATCCAGATTTTTGTTTTGCGACGCCATCCCGGGCGGGAGCGCCGTTTCACTGCACTATGCTCGAGGAGTCTTGCGCCTCGACGCGAATCGGGAGACCGCTTCAACTTAATGCCTGAGCCGCGCTTTCTTTCGGCAATCTGTTGTTCCTTCTCATGAAACTGCAATAAAAAGAGGCAATGCTTTCCCGCACCGCTGACAATTTATTCTGGCTTGCGCGCTATGTGGAGCGGGCCGACTTTCTCGCGCGCATCGTCGAGGCGACGCAGCGCCTCGCCGCTTTGCCTATGAGCTATTCCGGGACCGGCACGGAATGGGAAAGCGCGCTCGAATCCTCCGGCGCCGCGGATGGTTTTCGCGCCACGCGCCGTGTGGTCGAAGAGGCGAGCGTCGTCGAATATCTCACTTTCGCGCAGGATAATCCGTCGTCGATCCGCAATTGCATCGAATTCGCCCGGGCCGACGCAAGGGCGGTGCGCACTGCGCTGACGGGCGAAGTCTGGGAGGCGATCAACGGGGCCTGGATCGAGCTCAAGCGATTCGAAAAGAGCAACATCGGACGCGGCCGCTATGATCGGGAGGATTTATCGCGTTTCCTCGAATTCGTGAAAAAGACCTCGCTCGATTATGACGGCTCCGCCTATCGCACCATGTTGCGCAACGACGCCTATTGGTTCTCGCGCCTCGGCCTTTTCGTCGAGCGCGCCGACAACACCGCCCGCATCCTCGACGTGAAATATCATGTTCTCCTGCCCGAGCACGAGGCGGTCGGCGGGTCGCTCGATTATTTCCAGTGGACCGCGATTCTCCGCGCCGTCTCGGCGCTTACGGCCTATCATTGGGTCTATCGCGAAAGCGTGAAGCCCTGGCTTATCGCTGATCTCCTCATCCTCAAGACCGAAATGCCGCGCTCGCTGATCGCCTGTTACGGCAATATCGTTCGCTTCCTCGATGCGATCGCCCTGGCCTATAGCCGCTCCGGACCCGCGCAAACGCAGGCGCATCAAGTGATGGAGCGGCTCGAAACCGCTACGACGAAAGATATTTTCAGCATGGGGCTGCATGAATTCATCACGGAATTCGTCGAGGCCAATGATCGCTTGGGGCGGACGATCAACGAGCAATATCTTTTGTGATCGAGCGCTCCAGGTCTTAATTGAAGCTTTCTTTTGACGCGACGGGCGCCGCCGCTTCGGCTTAGCCGCCAGTCGTCCCGGCGGCTGATTAAAGAGCGAAGGCCTGTCTTATTGCGCCTCGCGCCGCTTGCGCAGGCCGGGCGAAGAGCCTATATTGCGCGTATTCATCCTTCTCATAACGTTTGTCTCGCTGAGATGATCGCATTATGGAGAGTGGGCCCCGCCGGACCCGCTCTTTTTTATTGCCGTCAAAGCGCGGCGCCCGAGCATCTTTACAAGTCCGGAGCAGACCGGCGAGAAACTGACAGAGGTGGGATCGACTGGGTTTGGATCACGACAGCAAGGTCTCAGATACAGAGCTGCAAAATTTGCTCGAAGAACCCCGTTTCGTCGAAGAGACCGGCGTGGCCCTTCGGATCGCGCAGATCGGCCGGCCGGTTCTCGCCGATCTCGGCTACCGGCTGGTTCGGGTCAAGCTTTCAGCGCAGGCGGGGACGACGGTGCAGATCATGGCGGAGCGGCCGGACGGGTCGATGAATGTCAATGATTGCGAGATCGTGAGCGCGGCTCTATCGCCTGTCCTCGACGTCGAGGACCCTGTGAAGCAAGCCTATCGGCTCGAGATTTCGTCGCCCGGCATCGACCGGCCCCTGGTGCGGGCCTCGGATTTCCGACGCGCCTTGGCGCAGGAGGCGCGCGTCGAATTGACCACAGGCATTGACGGCCGCAAGCGCTTCCGCGGCTATATTGGCGAAATCGAAGGCGAGGGCCAAGCTGCGGTCGTGAATTTTGTGCGCAATGACGCCAAGCCTGATGAGGGGGTCGAAGTCAAGCTTGCGCTGCATGACATCGCCGAAGCGAAGCTTATGTTGACCGAGGCGCTGATCCGGCAATCGCTGCGAGCGGCCAAGGCGACGCTCGCCGGGGAGACTGAAACGGAAGGCGAGGCGAATGATTCCGCCGCGCAATCCGACGGGACGCAGACGAGGCCGCTACGAGGACCTGGCCGCTTCGCCGCGTCCAAGGAGGCCAAGTCCAAGGAGACGAAGTCCAAGCCGCTTTTGCCGGCGGGGGTGAAGTCCCAATTCAAGCAATCTAAAGTTACGAACGCCAGATCGGGCAAGGCGCAGACGACTGCGCCCCGCGGTCCTCAACGCCCGTCAGCGAAATAGGGGAGACAAAATGGCAGTCAGCGCCAATCGGCTCGAACTCCTGCAGATTGCCGACGCCGTCGCGCGGGAGAAATCGATCGACCGACAGATCGTCCTCTCGTCGATGGAGGACGCCATTCAGAAGGCGGCCCGCTCCCGCTACGGCCAGGAGACGGAAGTTCGCGCCGAGATCAATCCGAAGACCGGCGAGATCCGGTTTTCGCGTCTGCTTCTCGTCGTCGACCAGATCGACAATGACGCCACGCAGATCACGGTGGCCGAGGCGCGCAAGAAAAATCCGGCGGCGCAGGTCGGCGACTGGATCGCCGAAACCTTGCCGCCCTTCGATTTCGGCCGGATCGCAGCGCAATCGGCGAAACAGGTGATCGTCCAGAAGGTCCGCGAAGCCGAGCGCGACCGGCAGTATCAGGAATACAAGGACAGGATCGGCGACATCGTCAACGGCGTCGTGAAGCGCGTCGAATATGGCAACGTCATCATCGATCTCGGCCGCGGCGAGGCGACGATCCGCCGCGATGAAATGATCCCGCGCGAGGTTTTCCGGCCGGGCGATCGCGTCCGCGCCTATGTCTATGACGTGCGCCGGGAGCAAAGGGGACCGCAGATTTTTCTGTCGCGCACGCATCCGCAATTCATGGCCAAGCTGTTTCGCCAGGAAGTGCCGGAAATTTATGATGGCGTCATCGAGGTGAAGTCGGTCGCCCGCGATCCGGGGTCGCGCGCCAAGATCGCGGTGGTGTCGCGCGATACGTCGATCGACCCGGTCGGAGCCTGCGTCGGCATGCGCGGGTCGCGCGTGCAGGCGGTCGTCAATGAATTGCAAGGCGAGAAGATCGACATCATCCCCTGGTCGCCGGACGCGGCGACCTTCATCGTCAACGCCTTGCAGCCGGCCGAGGTCGTCAAGGTCGTGCTCGACGAGGATTCCGCCCGCATTGAAGTCGTCGTGCCCGATGACCAATTATCGTTGGCGATCGGACGGCGTGGGCAAAATGTCCGGCTCGCTTCGCAACTCACCGGCTGGGACATTGACATCCTGACCGAGGCCGAGGAATCGGAGCGCCGCCAAAAGGAATTTATCGAACGCACGAATACATTCATGAAGGCGCTCGACGTCGACGAGGTCGTCGGCCAATTGCTCGCTTCCGAGGGATTCCGTTCGGTCGAGGAGCTGGCTTTCGTGGAGGTGGCGGAGCTTGCGACGATCGAAGGTTTCGACGAGGACACCGCTGCGGAAATTCAGGCGCGCGCGCATGACTACCTCGCCAAGATCGAGGCGGAGCAGGATGCGCGGCGGCGCGAGCTTGGCGTTTCCGACGAACTCAAGGACGTCTCGGGCGTGACGACGGCGATGCTGGTCAAATTCGGCGAGAACGACGTCAAAACCGTCGAGGACCTCGCGGGCTGCGTCACCGACGATCTCATCGGCTGGAGTGAGCGCAAGGACGGCGAGACGACCAAGCACGCTGGCTTTTTGGACGGATTCGAGATCTCGCGCGAGGAGGCCGAGGCCCTCATCATGACTGCGCGGGTCAAGGCAGGCTGGATTGAAGCCGCGCCGGAGCCAGCCGAAGCCGAGCCGGCCGCGCAAGAGGTCGACGAATAGGAGCATTCATGTTGGCTAAGGCCGAACGCGCCGATGTGGAAGCCGGGCCGGAGCGAACCTGCATCGTCACGCGGACGAAGGGCTCGCCTGAGGACATGATTCGCTTCGTCGTCGGGCCGGGGGGCGTGGTGGTCCCCGACATAAGGCGCAAATTGCCCGGGCGCGGCGTGTGGGTGATGGCGCGGGCCGATCGCGTCGCCGAAGCGGTTAAACGGCAGGCTTTTGCGCGCGGGTTCAAGACGAAGGTCGTCGCCTCCGAGGCGCTGGCGAACGAGATCGAGGCGCTTTTGACGCAGGATTGCTTGCAGGCTTTGTCGATCGCCAACAAGGCTGGCCTCGTCGTCGCCGGTTTCGGCAAGGTCGAAGAGACGATCGCCGCTGGGGCCGTCGCCGGCCTAATCGATGCGTCGGAATGCGGCGCGGACGGCGTCCGCAAGCTCGGTCAGAGCTTGCGGCGGCGTTTCGGGTCCGAGTCCGCAAGGCCGCGCATCGAACTGTTTTGTTCCGGCCAATTGGATTTGGCATTGGGGCGTACAAATGTGATACATGCAGCGTTGATTGCAGGCTCGGCGAGCGAAGCTTTCCTTGCGCGGTGCCGCAGGTTGAGGCTTTACCGATCGGGTCTGCCGCAGACGCGAGCGCCGAATCTTCCATCCGGTTCGGAAGCGGACCGGAATTGAAGTTTGGAGCTTTTTCGTGTTTCCATGGAAACACGAAAAAGCTCCAGGATTTTGAATAAAAGCATCTCGAATGGCGATCGGCGGAAGCTTCGCCCGAAAATGCTTTGGGGCCGGCTTTCCAGATCCGGCGCAACCGAATTTGAATGGGCGCGAGCCCCGGGGAATGCAAAACTGATGAGTGAGACCAAGAACCCCGCTGATCATACGCTGAGCGTCGCGCCGACCAAAACGCTGTCCTTGAAGCGTCCGGTCGAAGCGGGGATCGTGCGCCAGAGCTTTTCGCATGGGCGTACCAAAGCGGTTGTCGTCGAGAAGGTGAAGCGCCGCGCCGTCACGGTTGGCGAGGCGCATCCGCCGCGCGAAACCGCCGCGCCCGAGACTCCCGCACCGCCGCCTGCGCCCATTGCCGCGCCGCCGCGTCCGCAGGCCAAAGCGCCGCGCCCGCAAACCTCTGCGCCGCGCGCGCCCTCTGGCGTCATCTTGCGTTCCTTGACGGAGGAAGAGCGGGAAGCCCGGTCGCGGGCGCTCTCCGGCGCGCATGAGCGCGAGGTTGAGGAGCGCAAGCGCGCCGAGATCGAAGCGAAAGCGCGCGAGGAGCGGGAGGCGCGCGAGCGTGAGGAACGCGCCGCGGCCGAGGCGCGCAAGCGCGAGGAGGAGGCCCGCCGCGCGCAAGAGGCGGAGTCAAAGCGTCGATCGGAACAGGAGGCCAAGCGCCGCTTGGCGGGCGGCGAGCCCAGCCCAGCGCCGGTTTCGACCGTCGCGCGCAAAGCGCCGTCATTCGCCGCCACGCCAGGCGTCGCCGCCGCTGTCGGCGCAACCGCGGCGGCGCGGCCCGCGACCGTGGAGGACGAGGAAGCTAAACGCATTCTTCGCCGTCCCGGCATGCCGACCAAAGTCATCGTTCCGCGTCCGGTCAAGGGCGCCGAGCAAAAGAGCCGAGGCCGCTTGACGGTCGCCAATGTAACCGGAGAAGAGGAGGAGCGGACCCGCTCCGTCGCCGCCTTCCGCCGCCGCGTCCAGCGCCTCAAGGGCCATGTCAACGAAACCAAGGAAAAGCTCGCGCGCGAGGTGATTCTGCCGGAGACGATCACGATCCAGGAACTCGCCAACCGCATGTCCGAGCGCGGCGTCGACGTCATCAAGCTCTTGATGAAGCAAGGCCAGATGGCGAAGATCACCGATGTGATCGACGCCGACACGGCGCAGCTCATCGCCGAGGAACTCGGCCATACGGTGAAGCGCGTCGCCGAATCGGATGTCGAGGAAGGCCTCTTCGATGCGCCGGACGCCGAGGAAAGCCTTTTGCCGCGGCCGCCGGTGGTGACGATCATGGGCCATGTCGATCATGGCAAGACCTCGCTGCTCGATGCGATCCGCCACGCCAATGTCGTCTCCGGGGAGGCGGGCGGGATCACCCAGCACATCGGCGCCTATCAGATTGTCGCGCCAAACGGCGCCTCAGTCACGTTCATCGACACGCCCGGCCACGCCGCCTTCACCGCCATGCGCGCAAGAGGCGCCAAGGTGACGGATATTGTCGTGCTGGTCGTCGCCGCCGATGACGGCGTCATGCCGCAAACGGCGGAAGCGATCGCGCATGCGCGCGCCGCCGGCGTTCCGATCATCGTGGCGATCAACAAGATCGACAAGCCCGACGCCAAGCCCGAGCGCGTGCGCAGCGAATTGCTGCAACATGAAGTCCAAGTCGAGACTCTCGGCGGCGAGACGCTCGAGGTCGAGGTTTCGGCGACGAAGAAGATCAATCTCGACAAATTGCTCGATCTGATCGCCTTGCAGGCGGAGTTGCTCGACCTTAAGGCCAATCCGGGGCGTCCGGCCGAAGGCACCGTCATTGAGGCGCGTCTCGACAAGGGCCGCGGTCCGGTGGCCACCGTGCTCGTCCAGCGCGGCACGTTGAAGGTCGGCGACGTCATCGTCGGCGGCTCGCAATGGGGCAGGGTGCGCGCCCTCCTCGACGACAAGGGCGAGGCCGCGCAAGAGGCCGGTCCCTCGACGCCGGTCGAGGTTTTGGGCTTTTCCGGTTCGCCAGAGGCTGGCGACCGGGTCGCCGTCGTGGAGAGCGAAGCGAGAGCGCGCGAGATTACCGAATATCGCGAGCGGCAGAAGCGCGAGAAAGCCGCCGCCCGCGGCACTCTGGCGCGCGGTTCGCTCGCCGATATGATGAGCCAGCTGAAGACCGCCGGCCGCAAGGAATTCCCGCTCGTCATCAAGGGCGACGTGCAGGGCTCGGTCGAAGCGATCATCGCGACGCTCGAAAAGCTCAATACCGACGAAGTCGCGGCGCGGGTCATTCACGCCGGCGTCGGCGGCATCACCGAATCCGACATCACCCTGGCGGAAGCGTCGCATGCGGCGGTCATCGGCTTCAATGTGCGCGCCCACAAGGAAGCGCGGGCCTTGGCCGAGCAGGCGGGAATTGAAATCCGCTATTACAACATCATCTATAATCTCGTGGATGACGTGAAGGCGGCCATGTCCGGCCTGCTTGCACCGACGCTGCGCGAAGAGATGCTCGGCAACGCCGAGATCCTGGAAGTGTTCAATATTTCGAAGGTTGGCAAGGTCGCAGGCTGCAGGGTCACGGATGGAACGGTGCAGCGCGGCGCGCATGTGCGGCTCATCCGCGACAATGTCGTGGTGCACGAAGGCAAGCTCTCGACCCTCAAGCGCTTCAAGGACGAGGTCAAGGAGGTCGTGGCCGGCCAGGAGTGCGGCATGGCTTTCGAGAACTATCAGGACATGCGCCAAGGCGACGTCATCGAATGCTACAATGTGCATGAGATCAAGCGTTCGCTGTGATGCGGGCGCCGCGAGGAACGAGGTCGTCATTGAGAAAGTCTTCGAAGCTGCCGCCCAATGGGGCGGCAGTTGCCTCGCCGGAGCCAGAGCAGAAAAATTAATAGCGGAATGGCCCAATCCTGATTGGAATAGGGCTGGCCAATTCGTATTTAATGTGGTGTCGCTCGAACGGTCTGTTGCAAGGCTAAAGGAACTGAACAACGGGGTGCAAGACAAAGCGTCGATATTGCAGGGTCAAGCGATGATCGGGCCGGTCAATTGAAAGATCGTCTCACGTTTGCTCATACATCCCTTCGCGATTGGATCGAAATGCGCGCGGAAAGATCATGATCTGCGCCTCGAATGGCTGATCGCTTTTCAGAGTGACGAAACGCCCGAAGATCAGCGCTGAAAAGCGCCGGAGTTTTCCATGTCCAGACTTCATCATCACGGCGGCGAGCCTTCGCAGAGAATGTTGCGCGTCGGCGAACTTGTCCGCCACACAATGTCCGAGCTTCTGACGCGGTCGGCGATCAACGACGCCGTCCTCGAAGGTCAGGTCGTGACGGTTCCCGACGTGCGCATGAGCCCGGATTTGAAGCTCGCGACGATTTATGTCATGCCGCTCGGCGGCAGGAACGTCAGCGACATTCTCGCTGCGCTTGACCGGAACAAGAAAGTTTTGCGCGGCGAGATTGCGCGGCGGGTCAATCTCAAATTCGCGCCAGAAATCAGGTTCAAGGCCGACCCCAGCTTCGACTATGGCGCGAAGATCGACGCTTTGCTCGATTCGCCCAAGGTGAAGCGCGACCTCATCAAATCGGATGAGATGGAATGAGCGCGCCCAAATCCTCGCGCAAGGACGTCAACGGCTGGGTCGTGCTCGACAAGCCTGTCGGCATGACCTCAACCCATGCGGTCTCGCGGCTGAAGCGCATCTTCAACGCCAAGAAGGCCGGACATGCGGGGACGCTCGACCCGCTCGCCTCGGGGATTTTGCCGGTCGCCTTCGGCGAAGCGACGAAAACCGTCCCCTTTGTGCAGGATGGCGAAAAGGCCTATCGCTTCACGGTGCGCTGGGGCGTCGAAACCGACACCGACGATGCTGACGGCGCCGTCACGGCGCAGTCGGACGCCCGTCCAAGCGAATCAGACATCCGCGCGCTGCTGCCGCGCTTCATCGGGACAATCGAGCAAAAGCCGCCGGCCTATTCGGCGATCAAGGTCAATGGCGAGCGCGCCTATGATCTCGCGCGCGATGGCGAGGCGCCCGATCTCGCCTACCGTCCGGTGACGATCCACATGCTCGAACTCATTGCGGCGGACCCCGACGAAGCGGTCTTCGAAGCGCGCTGCGGCAAGGGCACTTATGTGCGCGCGATCGCGCGCGATCTCGGACGGACGCTTGGCTGCCTCGGCCATGTCTCAGCCTTGCGCAGGACCCGCGTCGGCCCGTTCAGCGAAGCGGACGCTGTTGCATTGGCGGATCTGACGGACGCCTTTGTCGAGACCGGAGCCGGCGCCATGCGCCGGGTGGAGGCGGGCCTCATGGAAATGCCGCGAGTCATCGTTGATCGCGACGCCGCCGCAAAACTGCGGCGTGGTCAGCCCGTGCTGTTGCGCGGGAGCGACGCTCCAATCGCAGGCTCGGCCTATGCGGCCTGCGGCGGCGTGGTCATCGCCGTGGGCGCCGTCGAGAAAGGCGAGCTTGTCCCTGGCCGCGTTTTCAACCTGCCCTTTTAGCGTCTCTTTCGCGAATCGCAAAACAAGCCAGAAGTCCAGACCGGCGCCATAGGCCTCTGTCTCGGATTTTTGTCGGCTTGCATGGGGAATCTCGGCCGCAGGTTTGGAGCAAGCCAGACTGCATAATGCTTATGCTTGTTTTGAAACAGGCGGCGCAGAGATCGGCCATGGTGGGACTGAAGAGTGAAAGACTATTCGAGGCGCCGGTTGCGAGCGGGGCGGGCGCCGGATTGCCTGTTCCGGACCGGCTGGTCATCGCTCTCGAATATTTTCGAGCGGGACGTTACGACGAGGCGCAGGAGATTTACGCGGAAATTCTCGCGAGCTGTCCTGACCACTTCGTCTGCCTCCACCATCTCGGCCTGATCGCGCATCAACGCGGCGACCATGACGTCGCGGCGCGGCTGGTCGACCGAGCGGTCACGGTCCAACCCGATTATGTCGAAGCCTTTTCGAATCTCAGCGCGATCTATCGCGCGTTGGGCAAGGGCGAGGACTCAGCCGCCGCAGCGCGGCGGGCGATCGCCCTGGACCCGAGTTTCGCGCAGGCCCATTCGAACCTTGGCGCCTCGCTCGAGGATCAGGGTCAGCTAGACGCCGCTCTTGCGGCTTATCGGCGCGCCGCGGCGCTCAATCCGAGCTTTGTCGAGGCGCATTCGAACGCCGCCAATCTCTTGCGCAAGCTCAGCCGTCCCGAAGAAGCCATCGCGGTCTGCGAAGAGATCATCGCGCTGAGGCCGGATGCGGCCGAGCCCTATTTCAGTCTCGGCAATATTCTCAGGGATCTGTGCCGGCCCGGACCTGCGATCGAGGCCTACAAACGGGCGATCGCGCTGCGGCCGAATTTCGCCCAGGTCTACGCCAATCTTGGCAATGTGCTGCAAGGTCAGGAGGCCTTCGAGGAGGCGGTGGACGCCTATGCGGAAGCCATCGCCTTGCGCCCGACGCTCGCCGGAGCGCATGTCAACATGGGCGCCGCGCTCGACTCGCTCGGCAGGCTCGACGAAGCCATTCAATCCTTTCGCAGGGCGCTCGAGCTCGATCCGAAATTGCTCGCCGTCCGGGCGTGGCTGCATCACAAGCGGCGCTTGATCTGCGACTGGACCGGCATTGACGCAGAGGAAGCCGAGCTTCGAACCCTCATGGCGTCCGAGCCCGAGCCCGTGCATCCTTTCGTCGTTCTCGGCATGCGCACGAGCGCGGCCGAGCAGCTCTCCATCAGCCGCAAATACGCCGAAAGCGTCGCGGTCGGCGCCAGGGCTTTCACGCATCCGAAGGGAGAGCCCGCGCGCGGCCGGAAGCTCAGGATCGGCTATCTTTCGAGCGACTTTTGCCGCCATGCGACGGCTCTTCTGACCGTGGAGCTGTTCGAGCGCCACGATTCCTCGAGATTCGAGATTGCCGCCTATTCGCATGGCGCTGACGATCATAGCGAGATGAGCGCGCGGCTGCGCGCGGCCTTCGACCATTTCGTCGATATTGGCGCCATGTCGGATGACGAGGCCGCAGCGCGCATCCATGCCGACAAGATCGATATTCTGGTGGAATTGAAAGGCTATACCAAAGGCGCGCGCACGGGGATTGCGGCGCGCAGGCCGGCGCCGATCCAAGTTAGCTTCATCGGATTTCCGGGAACAATGGGGGCTGACTTCATCGACTATGTGATCGCCGACCCTTTCGTTCTCCCAATGGATCAGCAAGGCGCTTTTAGCGAAAAGATCGTTCACCTGCCGCATTGCTATCAGCCAAACGACACGCGCCGCCTGATCGCCGACCTCACGCCAACCCGGGCCGAATGCGGCCTGCCCGAACAGGGTTTCGTCTTCTGCTCCTTTAACAACAGCTATAAGATCACACCTGAATTCTTTGACGTTTGGATGCGTCTTCTGACCGATACGCCTGGAAGCATCCTTTGGCTTTTGGAGTCGAATGATCTCGTCAAGAGCAATCTTGCGAAAGAGGCGAGCAAACGGGGCGTCGATCCAGATCGTCTCGTCTTCGCCCCGAGACTGCCCTCGCCTGAGCATCTCGCCCGCCACAGGCTCGCGGACCTTTTTCTCGATACTTTGCCCTATAATGCGCATACCACGGCGAGCGACGCCTTATGGGCTGGCTTGCCCGTCCTGACCTGCGCTGGAGGCACTTTCGCGGGGCGGGTCGCGGGCAGTCTCTTGCGCGCGGTCGGCTTGCCCGAGCTCGTCACATTCACGCTGTCCGCCTATGAATCATTGGCCCTGCGGCTCGCGCGGGAGCCTGGATTGCTCCAAAGCCTGCGCCACAAGCTCCTCGGCGAGCGGTTGAACGCGCCTCTGTTCGACACGCCGGCCTATACCCACCGTTACGAAGCGGCGCTCGAGGCGATGTGGGAGAATTTTGCGAATGGGCGGGAGCGGCAGCCCTTCACGGTGGCTTCTTCGGTCGCAGCCGATCCGCGGGTCACGACGGCTCCGCCAATCCAAAGGCTCGCCTATCTCGCTTGTCCCCTCTGCGAAAGCGACAACATCCCGGCCCTTCTCGGAGCCGATTGTTCGAAACATCCAATCTATCATCCCTCGCTTCCGCCGGTGATGGCATGGCGCGAATGCCAAAGATGCGGTCACGTCTTCACTGAGGGATATTTCGACGCCGAGGCTGCGGCTGTAGTGTTCTCCAAGACGCAGCCCAACCAAACCGTCGGGTTCGACATGGAGCGGCAGCGTCCGGTCTCGGCGCGGATCGTCGAGCGAGTCGCACGCCATGCGCCGAGCGGCGATTGGCTCGACGTCGGATTCGGCAGCGGCTCGCTTCTCTTCGCCGCGGAGGAATGGGGCTACGCGCCGGTCGGGCTCGACCTGCGCAAGGATAATGTCCACGCGTTAAATCTACTCGGCTACGAGGCCCATTGTCTGTCGATTGACGAACTCGGCGATGACGAACGCTTCAGCGTCATCAGCATGGCTGACGTGCTCGAACATATGCCGTTTCCGAAAGCCGGATTGGTCGCTGCGCGCTGGCTGTTGCGTCCCAATGGCGCCCTATTCCTGTCGATGCCGAACATGGACAACATGGTTTGGCGTCTGCTTCACGCCAACGATGTCAATCCTTATTGGGGCGAGATCGAGCATTATCATAATTTCACGCGAAAGCGGCTTTACGCCCTTTTGGAAGAGCATGGATTCAAGCCGGTGGAATATCATGTCAGCGAACGCTACCGCGTCTGCATGGAGGTGATCGCGATCAAGCAAGGGTGAGGCGTCTCTCTCTCTCCGTCAGTCGGCCGCCACGGCATGGATCTCTTCACAATGCCGCACAAGATTTGGGTGTGACTGGATAAAGGTCTTCAACGGTGTTTCGATCCGGAAGAAATGGATGTTCGCGATGAAGCCATAGACGCCCGCGTCGGCGCTGGCCGGCTGCGCGCCGAACAAAAAGCCGCGTTCGGGCGTCAAGGCCGCGAGGACCTCAAGGTCCACGAGACCGCGCGCGAAAACCGCCTCGCGCTCATAGCGGCCAATTCCTTGGAAGAAGTAACGCTGGAAATTATAGTCTCTCGCCTTTTCGAGGCCTTGCGCCGTCAGCTTACTATGGGTCTTCAGCATTTCGTCCCTGAAGAGAGGCCAATAGGCCTCGTCGCGCCAGCGCGAATAGGACATGACCCAATAGAGGTCGTCCAGCATGCGCCTGATCAGAAGATCCATATGCCTCTGCGATGGGGTCAGCGCGCTGTCGATCGTCAAATGGTTTCGCTTGATGAGATGGGCTATGATTCTGTCGCTGTCGCCGATGATTTCGCCGTCGTCATCGATATAGGGAAGCTGTCCCCGCGGCGCGGCATGGGCGTCGAAAATATGCTCATGCCGGAAGGGCGTTCCGCACAGCTTCAGAAAGGCGAAAGTTTTCAGCCCGTATGGATTATTGTCCGCGACGCCAAAGAGCTCGGGATAGGAGAATAAGGTCAGCATGATTTCAATCTCCGGTTAGCCTGGCGTCTCTCCAATTCAATTCAAAGACGGTTTTGGCCGGGCGCCATAGAGCCGGCGGGAGCTGGAGCGCTTTTCCGACATCGCAGCAGCCGAAATCCATGCCTAAACGCGAGACGGCTTCCACTCCAATCGAAAATTCGCGAGGTTGAAGTTGCGCGCTGCGAAGGCCGCAATCTTCGCCCATCAGGCGCTTGCGCCCCGTCGTCCCTTCGTCTATGCCCCTGCCTTCGCCGGATCGAAGTTTTGGACCGCCATTTGTCCGCCACCGAAAAACCCGTCTCCATTATTATGGGTAGCGAATCGGATTGGGAGACGATGCGGCATGCGGCCGCTCTCCTCGACGAACTCGAGATCGGCTACGAAACCTTGATCATCTCGGCGCATCGCACGCCCGACCGGCTCGTCGCCTTCGCCAAAGGCGCCAAATCGGCTGGACATAAAGTTATTATCGCCGGGGCCGGCGGCGCGGCGCACTTGCCGGGCATGACCGCCGCGCTGACGGCGCTTCCTGTTCTCGGGGTGCCGATCGAAACCAAAACGCTGCACGGGCAGGATTCGCTTTACTCGATTGTGCAGATGCCGGCCGGGGTTCCAGTCGGAACCTTGGCGATCGGCAAGTCCGGCGCGATCAACGCCGCATTGCTGGCCGCCGCGATCCTCGCCCTGGCCGACCCTTTGATCGAAGCGCGCCTGTCAGCCTGGCGCGCCGCCCAAACCGAAGCGGTGGCCAAGCGGCCCGCAGCTGAGGACTGATCGCCATGTCCTTTGCACTCGCTCCCGGCGGCACGATCGGGATTCTCGGCGGCGGACAATTGGGGCGGATGCTCGCGCTGGCGGCCGCGCGCCTCGGCCTGAAGACGCATATCTATTCGAACGACCCGGACAGTCCGGCCTTCGACGTCTGCAGCGCGCGAACCCTCGCCTCGTTCGAGGACGAAAAGTCCCTGGAGGATTTTGCCGTCAATGTCGATGTGGTCACCTATGAATTCGAGAACGTGCCCGCGCGAACGGCGGCGATTCTCGCCGATCTCAGCATTGTTCGGCCAAGCCCGGAAGTCTTGGCGACCTGCCAGGACCGGCTCGTTGAAAAAGAGTTTCTGACCGCGAATGGGATCGCGACGGCGGCTTATATGCGCGTCGACGACGCCGGGTCGCTCGCCCGCGCGGTGGCGCAATTGGGCCGTCCCTCAATCCTGAAGACGCGCCGCTTCGGCTATGACGGGAAGGGCCAGGTTTTGGTCCGCGAGGGCGCCGATCTCGCGGTGACCTTCCGTTCCCTCGGCGGCGCGCCCGCGATTCTCGAAGCTATTGTGCCATTCGCCAAGGAAATTTCAGTCGTCGCCGCGCGCAGTCAGGATGGCCAATTCGCGGCCTATGACGTCTGCGAGAATGCGCATGAAAATCATATCCTGAAATTCACCCGCGCCCCCGCCCGTCTCGCCCCGGACGCCGCCGCCAAGGCTGTCCGGCTGACCCGCGCGATCGCCGATGCGCTCGATTATATCGGCGTCGTGGCGGTCGAAATGTTTGTCGTCGATCCCTCCGGCGGAGCCGGGGAGGGTCCCGCCGAGCTCCGCGTCAACGAGATTGCGCCTCGGGTCCATAATTCCGGCCATTGGACTCTCGACGGCGCTTTGACCTCTCAATTTGAGCAGCATGTCAGAGCCGTCGCCGGTTGGCCCCTCGGGGCGACTGGGCGGCATGGCGCAAGCGTTGAGATGTGGAATTTGATCGGCGAAGAGGTCTTCGCCTGGGAGCAGATTTTGCGCGAGCCGGGCGCGAACCTCCATCTCTACGGCAAGGCCGAAGCGCGGCCGGGTCGAAAAATGGGCCATGTGACGCGCATCCTGTCCTGAGCGCAGCGTTTTCAGCGCTTCCGCTCTAAAGCAAAATGGCTTAAGGCGGAAGCGCGAAAGCGGCCTTTTAAGGGCGTAAAACTTGCCTATATTCAAAAGACTAGGGCGGGTTTTCCTCCTTCCTAGGGACCGCTGGCCGGGCTTATGGAATCTGGATCTGCTCTAGACAGAAACGCCTGAGTCTGGTATCCGCGATCATTCTGAGACCCGGTGCTATAAGCGCCGGGGTTTCTGTTCCATCTTTCTAGTCAAGTTCGTCGCTACCTGCGATGGCGTGGCGACACAACAAGGACTCTTGCGTGCAAGTTCTCGTTCGCGACAATAATGTTGATCAGGCTCTCAAGGCGCTCAAGAAGAAGATGCAGCGCGAGGGCATTTTCCGCGAGATGAAGCTCCGCGGGCATTACGAAAAGCCTTCAGAAAAGCGAGCCCGCGAGAAAGCCGAGGCGGTGCGCCGCGCCCGCAAATTGGCCCGCAAGAAAATGCAGCGGGAGGGGCTGTTGCCGATGAAGCCCAAGCCCGTTCTGGGAGTTCGTTGAGTTTTGCAATGGTCCAAGACAGCGCGCTTGGCGGGAGAGCCTGCGCTGTCGCAACCGCGCCACATCGTCTGGCGGCGAAGCGATCGATCGGATCTGCGGCGCTGAGTAATGTGGCCTTGGCGTGTATCCATGAATGCCCGGCAAGGGTGAGCGGATGACGGACTTCGCGATTGTGCTCCGAAGCGCGGGGCCCGAACAGAGGCGATCTCTGTCTTGCGCCATGATCCTCGCGGCGTCGTTCGCGCTTGCGGGCTGCGAAACGACCAGCAATCTTATGACCAAGGCGGGAACCGGCGTCGCCGAGGTCGCCAATCAGTCGCCGCAGGAGGCCTCCGCCAACCTCGCCTCTTTGACCGAGGTCGTGCAGCGCAATCCAAACAGCGCCGAAGCCTATAATACCCGTGGCGTCGCTTACGCGAGGATTGGGAAGTTTCAGGAAGCGATCGCGGATTTCAACCAGTCGATCAAGCTCGCTCCCGATAGCGCGGCCTCCCTCACCAATCGCGCGCTGGCCTATCGGCAAGTCAACCGCAATGACGCCGCGCTCGTCGATTTCAATCGCGCCATTGCGGCGGATCCGAACCACGCGCCGGCCTATCTCGGCCGCGCCAATCTTCTGCGGGCTCAGGGCAATCTCGATGACGCCCGCGCCGATCTCGACCAGGCGATCAAGCTCAATCCGGAAAACGCCCAGGCGTTTCACGCAAGGGGTCTGATCTATCAACGTGAAGGCAACCACCCGCAGGCGATCACCGATTTCGACAATGCAATCGATCGCGATCCCTTTGCCGGCGCGCCCTATCAGGCGCGGGGCCAAAGCCTCATCGCTGTTGGCAAACCTGACAAAGCGATCGAGGATTTCAACGCGGCGCTTAACGTCGACAATAAAAACGCCGACGCCTGGGCCGGGCTAGGGCTCGCTTATGAGAAAACCGGCAATCGCGCCAAGGCGATCGAATCCTACCAGCGCGCGCTCGTGTTCGACCCCAACAATGTGCTCGCCAAGGATGGCGTCTCGCGGGCCGGCCGGGCTTGAACGCCGGGTTGGATTTCAAAACCGTAGCGGCGATGGATAAGCGTCCGAAAATCTATCTCGCGGGGCCAGAGGTTTTCTTGCCTAATGCAACGGAGATTGGCCGCCGCAAAAAAGAGCTTTGCGCGGAATTTGGCTTCGACGGGCTTTTTCCATTCGAAAACGAGGCGTCGGGCGCCCTTTCGGAAGGTCGAGTCGATCTGCTGATCTACCAGATGTGTCTTGTTATGATCCGCGAAGCGGATTGCGGCATATTCAATCTTACGCCTTTCCGTGGACCTAGCGCCGATGTCGGAACCGTCTTCGAGCTCGGGGTTCTGACCGGCCTCGGCAAACCCGCTTTCGCCTATAGCAATGACGGCGACCAGCTTTTGGATCGCCTGAAGCGGGATGGTCTCGCTTCATTCGATGAAGCTACATCGCAGTGGCGCGATCTCTCAGGCATGACGATCGAGAATTACGGCAATGCGGACAATCTGATGCTGGACGCCTGCGTGGCCGAGCAAGGGCATCCCCTGGTCACGCGCCAAACGGCCGCTGACGAGCGCTTTACAAATCTCCAAGGCTTCGTGACTTGCCTCGAACGCGCGAGGCGTCATTTTTTTCCCGTTACGGACATTGCTTACGCGGAATAGCCCTAATCCGAGCAGATTGGGGAGTCTTTGGAGCATGATCGGTTCTGAAACGATCACGCTCCAGGGACGCCGCGCGTCCAAATGTCGGCCGTATCCGATGGGATCTTAAGCCGCCGCCTTCGCTCCGCGCAACGCTTCGACGCCGGGCAAGAGCTTTCCTTCGAGCCATTCGAGAAAAGCGCCGCCGGCCGTCGAAACATAGGTGAAATCATTATAGGCGTCGGCTTTATTGAGAGCCGCGATCGTGTCGCCGCCGCCGGCGATCGTCTCGAGCGCATTAACCTTGGTGAGCAGCGCCGCGACCTTGGCGATCGCGATTGTTCCAGTGTCGAAAGGCGGAACTTCGAAAGCCCCGACCGGCCCGTTCCAGACAACGGTTCGCGCCGCAGCGAGAACGCCGACGACTTTCGAGATCGAGCGCGGCCCGATGTCGAGAATAACGTCATTCTCACCCACTGAATCGATGTCGACGGCGCGCACGCTCGCATTCGGCTCCAGCTTCGCGGCGACAATGGCGTCGACCGGAAGGACGAGCTGGCAATTGGCCGCGTCGGCGTCGGCCTGGATCTTGCGCGCGACATCCGCAAGCTGCAGCTCGCAAAGCGATTTGCCGATGGCTTTGCCGCTCGCGGCGAGGAAGGTGTTGGCCATGCCGCCGCCAATGAACAAATAGTCGACTCGACGCATAAGATTGCCGAGAAGCTCGAGCTTGGTCGAAACCTTGGCGCCGCCGACGATCGCCGCCAACGGACGGTCGGGATGCGCCAACATGCTCGTCAGCATTTCGAGCTCGAGCTGCATGGTGCGCCCCGCATAGGCCGGCAGCTTATGCGCGATCCCTTCGGTCGAGGCATGAGCGCGATGCGCCGTCGAGAAGGCGTCATTCACGTAAAGATCGCCAAGTTCCGCGAGCGCGTCGACGAAAGCCGGATCATTCTTGGTTTCGCCAGGATGAAATCGCGTATTTTCGAGCAAGAGAATGTCGCCGTCCCGCAAGGCGTTGACGGCGCTTTTTGCAACCTCGCCGACGCAATCGGAGGCGAAGGAGACCATGCGGCCGAGCTCGTGCTCCAAAGCCACCGCCACCGGCTTGAGCGAGGTTTCAGGTTCGGGCCCTTGTGGGCGACCGAGATGCGACAGGATGATGACCTTGCCGCCCTTGCTGGAAATCTCGCGAATATTCGCGAGGATTCGGTCGATGCGGGTCGAATCGGTGATCCTGCCGTTTTCCATAGGCACATTGAGATCGACGCGGACGAGGACTCTTTTACCTTTCAAAACGGCGTCGTCCAGAGTTGGGAAAGGAGACAACGGAACAGACTTCGTCATATGAGCTTCCCCATTGCGACAGCTGTATCGATCATGCGGTTCGAATAGCCCCACTCATTATCGTACCAGGACACGACGCGCACGAACGTGCCCTCCAACACGCGCGTCTGATCCGTGTGGAAAATCGACGAATGCGAGTCGTGGTTGAAATCCACCGACACATTGGGGCTGTCGGTGAATGTCAGAATGCCTTTCAGCTCCTGCGCGGCGGCGCGTTTCACCGCTTCCTTGATCTCCTCCACGCTCGTCGCCCGCTTGGCGACGAATTTGAAATCGATGACAGAGACATTGGGCGTCGGCACCCGGATCGCCGCGCCGTCGAGCTTGCCGTTAAGCTCCGGCAGCACGAGGCCGACGGCCTTCGCGGCTCCTGTCGATGTCGGAATCATCGAAAGCGCGGCGGCGCGCGCGCGATAAAGATCCTTATGGAGCGTGTCGAGCGTCGGCTGGTCGCCGGTGTAGGAATGGATCGTCGTCATGAACCCTTTCTCGATGCCGATCGAATCATTCAGCACTTTCGCGACCGGAGCGAGGCAATTGGTGGTGCAAGACGCGTTGGAGACGACGAGATGGTCCTTCGTGAGCTTTTCGTGATTGACGCCGAAGACGACCGTCAGATCCGCCTTGTCCCCCGGCGCCGAGATGAGAACCCGCTTAGCGCCCGCCTTCAAATGCGCGGCGGCTTTCTCCCGCGAAGTGAAAAGACCGGTGCATTCGAGCGCGATCTCGACGCCGAGCTCCTTGTGCGGCAATTCATGCGGATCGCGGACAGCGGTGACCTTGATCGGTCCGTCGCCAATATCAATCGTGTCGCTTGTGACCTTGACTTCGCCCGGAAACCGGCCGTGAACCGAATCGAAACGCAAGAGATGGGCGTTGGTCTCGACCGGACCAAGATCATTGATCGCGACAACCTGGATGTCCTTGCGCCCGGATTCGGCGATGGCCCGTAAGACATTGCGGCCGATGCGACCGAAACCATTGATAGCGACTTTGACCGCCATCCCTGTTGCTCCTTATCTGCCGACGGTTCGGTCGAACCCCCGGCTGCTAGCATGGATTGGTTTTATGGCGCGGCTTCCAATACGCGTCAATTATTGCTGCGCCGCAACGTGAGCATTGAACGAAGCTTGCGGCGTAACGCGAAACGGTTTGTGAAGGTCTTTATAAAGTATTTTTAGGGTTCCTTGTCAGGCGAACGGCCGGACGCTCTTCAAGCACAGTCAAAATACTGTTTTCACCGGTCGTTTCGTCTTGAAACCAAGGCTAAGGTCAAGACTGGGCCAATCCGACGCCTAACGGCGTCGGACATCTTTTGCCGCTTATCGTGATCCGGGGGCAAAGACAAGACCCGGCAGGGCGGGCGGGATGAACCGTCGCACCGCCTGGCGGCTCTGGCGGCAATTCCTCACGGCGCAGCGACTGTCTGTTTGCTGGAGCCGCTCAGGAGGCGCAGCGGCGCCAAAAAGATCGCTGGCGCTTGATAACATCTGATATGCATGTGTCAATGTGCCGCTTGCGCTGCTTAAAGTCGCGGTTTTGTCCCTTTACCGCGCAAGATGAGATGTGCGGTCGGTGTCGACCGCTGCCGGGCCGGGCCCGTCGCCATAATTAAAATTCACAGATCCGGCGGCTCCCCCGTACAGTCCAGAGACGCTTGTCGGCCTAAGCCGGGAGGCATTCCTTGACGACGCGGCGACTGGCGCTCGTTCGACGATGCGATAAAGCAATGAATTGAAGCGTTTTCTTGATTCCAGTCTGGGCAAAAGCGCTCTAACGTGGCCGAGTTGGACGCGAACACGAAGATGAATGCGCTTGACCGCCTTGAGGCCGCGCTGAAACGGCTAGCCGCCGCGCTCGATCAGCTCGAGGCCGCAAGCGAACGCCGCGTGCGGGCGGACGCCCTGCGGGCCAATCTTGAAGAAGAGCTCACGGTGATGCAGGACGACCGTTCGCGGCTCGCGGTCGAACTCGATGGCGCCATTGCGCGCTCGAACGCGCTGGAATTGGCGAATGACGAAGTCGCGCGCAGGCTGAAAAACGTAAGCGCGACGATCAAGGCGGTCTTGGCTGCGGCGGATACGCGTGGCGACTAAAATCTAATCCCGATTACGCAGGATCGCTTTTCTGGGAGCCAGGCGCCTGTGCGGGGCAAGTTCGGGGATTTTACTTTACTTTGTCATTGGTAAATATTGCCGTGCGAGGTCGGGGCGACGGATCTGAAGGAGCGGCGCGATGGCGCAAGTCGCGGTGACGATCGCGGGCCGGGTCTATCGGGTCGCCTGCGACGAAGGCGAGGAGGATCATCTTGCCGAGTTGGCCGGCCTCGTCGACGGCAAGATCGAGGGCATGCGGCAACGTTTCGGCGAGATCGGCGACCAGCGCCTCACCATCATGGCGGCAATCACCTTCGCCGACGAATTGGCCGAGTCGCGCCGGCGCATCGGCGTTCTTGAAACCGAGATCGCGGATCTCAAGGCCAATTCGTTGAACGCCGCGAACGGGCGGGATGAATGGGCAGCGCGCGTCGCCGATTCTCTTGGCGAGGCCGCGCTGCGAATCGAGCGGGCGACGCAGGAGCTGAACGGCTCGGGACGCGGCGAACCGTGACCAAGCTCTCGCCTGGGACGGCGAAGGGAGAATATCGACCGCCTTGCATCTTCTCGTCAAAGACCCTCTGGCGTTTTGCCGCGCCGCACCCTAGATTGGTTAGGCGGAGCTGCGAGGTTCGTGTTGGATCAGCATTCCCGGGGCCTTATCGATCTCTAAGGGAGCTGTCCCTGGCCTTGCCCGTGGGCTCGGCCACATGGCGCCCACCTACGTTGTAGGTTCCCGGGATCGATATCCCACGGCCATCGCGGCCCCGCGCATTTTTCGCTTAACCGCTGCTTGATCGTTTTATGCCGCCCTCCGCCCGTAAAGCCGCCTTGCGCGTGCAAGCCCTGTCGCGCCGAGCGGAAGAGACCGCGGAGAACGCCGCCGCCTTGGCGGCGCATCTCGCGAAGGCCGGCGTGGATCTCGCCCTTCGCCTGCAGCCCCATATTGTTTCGGCCTATTTTCCGCTGCCGAACGAGCCTTCGACCCTGCCGCTGCTCGAGGCTCTGGCCCGGCATGGAGTGAAGACCGCCTTGCCTGTGACCGGCGCGCGAAACACGCCGCTCGTGTTTCGCCAATGGAGTCCGGGCGAGCCGACCGTGAAAGGCAAGATGGCGATAAGCGAGCCTTTGGCGACCGCGCCCGAAGTTGCGCCGGACCTTCTGTTTGTGCCGCTCGCCGCCTTTGATCGCACCGGCCACAGGATCGGTTATGGCGCGGGCTTTTACGATCGCACCTTGGCGGGGCTGCGCGCCGCTAAGCGGATTTGCGCCGTTGGCGTAGCCTATGCCAGCCAGGCCTTGCCGATGGTCCCGCATGAAACCCACGACCAGAGGCTCGATTACGTGCTAACGGAGCGCGAATTGATCGACTGCCGGCTCGCCGGAACATGATCGGGTTCGGACAAAACCATGCGCCTTCTTTTCATCGGTGACGTCGTCGGCCGCGCCGGCCGCGCCGTTCTCATCGAGCAATTGCCCAAATTGCGTCTGGCCTGGGGGCTCGATTGCGTTATCGTCAATGGCGAGAACGCCGCCGGCGGCTTCGGCGTCACCGAGGCGATTTGCGGCGATTTTCTCGCCGCGGGCGCGGATTGCGTGACGCTCGGCAATCATGCGTTCGACCAGCGTGAGGCGCTTGTCTTCATCGCCAGGCAGCCGCGCCTGATCAGGCCCTTGAACTATCCGCGCGGCACGCCCGGCGCAGGCGCCAATATCATCGAAACCGTTTCCGGCGCCCGCGTTCTCGTCATCAATCTGATGGGCCGGATTTTCATGGACGCCATGGACGATCCTTTCGCCGCCGCCGAGCGCGAACTTGACGCATGTCCCTTGGGCGTCGGCTGCGACGCGACCGTCATCGACTTCCATGCCGAGGCGTCGAGCGAGAAACAGGCTTTCGCGCATTTCGTCGACGGCCGCGTCTCGCTCGTCGTCGGGACTCATACGCATGTGCCGACAGCCGATTATCAGATCCTGCCGCAGGGCGCCGGATACATGACTGACGCCGGCATGACCGGCGATTATGATTCGGTGATCGGCATGGAAAAAGAGGAGCCGATCCGAAGGTTCACGACGAAGCTGCCGTCCGCGCGGTTCGAGCCGGCGGCCGGCGCCGCGACCCTTTGCGGCGTGGCGGTCGAGCTTGACGGGAATGGGCTCGCGACCCGAATTGCGCCGGTCAGGATCGGCGGCAGGCTGGCGCAAGCGCGGCCGGAGTTTTGGGAAAAGGTTGAGCAAAACGCGACCTGATTGAACTGGCGAAAGCGCCGCGAGCAATCTTTCCACACGGAAGCTTGTTGCAAATTGTTGCGCCGCCGCTTTGAAATGTCTCGGACGAATGAACACATGAATTTGAATGGAAAGGAATTGATGTATCGTCATTCTCTGAGGCTCGCGGATCATGAAGCGTTTCCCAATCATTTTTCTTCTGTGCTCGAGTATCGGTCTCTTTGGGGCCGCGTCATTTGCCGCGCCGCTTGCGGGAGAGGCGCAAGACCATCGCCCTGGAACGGTTGCGCCCGCCGGCGCGACGACGTCGCATGACAAATCTTCGCCCCCCAAGCTCGATCCAGACGATCCTCGGTTGGACTATAGGAGAGAATTGGCGGCCCTGAACGACCACACCATCGGCGAGATCGCGATAGGCCTTAGTTTTGCCTTGGCCTTCATATGGATTTTTGGGTTCGAGCTGGCGCTGAAATTTCGCGGCGATATTTTCCCGTCGAAGGTTCGCTCCCGCCTCGACCGCCTCGACGCGGCAAGGCTCTCCGCCATCGCCTCCGCCTGGCGGCTGAAGTCCCGCAAGGATGAGTCTGAACTATTCGACGAAAGGCGACTTTATGAGGCGCTCGCGGCGGCCGCCAATGCGGCGCTCGACAAGGCGAGACAAGATCTTAAATTGAATTCAGTTGACGAGGAATATCTGATTCTGGAGCTTGACGGCCTCATCGCCCGCGCAAAAGATCTTTTGTCTCGTCTGCGGACGACGGAGCTGGCCCAAGCCTCGGGGGCTGACCGAGGCGAAGCGTCGAGATTTATCTGGGCGTCGATAAACCGGATCAATCGGGGCTGGGAGCGGGCCTTGGCGAGCGGCCAAAAGTTGAAGCTGATTACGATCGACCAGTTGAACGCATTGAGATGGCCAAGCTGGTCGAGACTCGACGGCCCATTGCTCTAGAGCGCTTCCGGATCAGACGGAATCATCTGATCGAAAAAGAGCGAAAGAGCCGGTCCCGATAGAGAAGCGCTCGGCGCAACCGCAGTTTTGTGGTCGGGCGCAGGATCCGGGCGCTAGAACGAGAGAGATTTTTCCGCCCAGCGGGCAACGCGTTGAACCTCGATGACCCAGTTCGATCTCAGTTTCACGCCGCTTCTGCCTTGGCCCGTCCTGATCGGTTTGGGCGTCATCGCGCTTTTGGTCTTCGGGCTTGCGCTTTACGCCCGTAGGCGCGGCGCTCTGTTGCGCGGCCTCGGCTTGGCCCTCTTGCTTTTGGCTTTGAGCGATCCTGCCTTAGTGCGGGAGGACCGCACATCCTTGAAGGATGTCGTCGCGGTCGTCATCGACAAAAGCGGCAGCCAGACCATTGGCGAGCGGCCGGCGCAAACCGACACAGCGAGAGCTGGGCTGGAGAAGGCGCTGGCGGCCCTCGGCAATGTCGAGGTCCGGGTCATCGAAAGCGGCCGCACGGATGCGGAAGCTGACGGCACGCGCCTGTTCGCGGCCCTGAACGCTGGGCTCGCCGATGTGCCCTCGGAGCGGGTCGGGGCCGTTTTCATGATCACGGACGGGATCGTCCACGATATTCCGGCCGATGCGGAAACGCTTGGCTTCAAGGCGCCTCTGCATGCGTTGATTACCGGCCATGAAGGCGAGCGCGACCGCCGGATCGAGCTTCTCGAAGCGCCCCGTTTCGGAATCGTCGGCAAAGAGCAGACGATCGAGCTCAGGGTGCTCGACTCGGCGGGTAAGAACGACCCCGTGACGCTGCGCGTGCGCCGCGACGGCAATCCCGTCGCGACCGTCTTAGCGACGCCCGGTGAACGCCTTCGCGTTCCGGTTGGAATCGAACATGGCGGCCAGAATGTCGTCGAGCTGGAGGTTGATGCGCTACCCGACGAATTGACCGCGATCAACAACAAGGCGGTGGTGACGATCGAAGGCGTGCGCGACAAGCTGAAGGTTTTGCTGGTCTCCGGCGAACCGCACGCCGGTGAGCGGATGTGGCGTAATATTTTGAAGTCCGACGCCAATGTCGATCTCGTTCATTTCACGATTCTGCGGCCTCCGGAAAAGCAGGACGGGACGCCGATCAATGAATTGTCGCTCATTGCATTTCCGACCGCCGATCTATTCGGCCGCAAGATCAGCGAATTCGACCTCATCGTCTTCGACCGCTATTCGAACCAGAGCGTTCTGCCCCTCATCTATTTTGAAAATATCGTCCATTATGTCCGGGAAGGCGGCGCGCTTCTGCTTGCGGCCGGCCCCGATTTCGCCCGGCCTGAAGGGCTCTACTTCTCGCCGCTTGGGCGAATCGCCCCAGCGCGCCCAGACGGCAGCCTGACCGAACACGCGTTTCGGGCAGCGATCTCGGATGAAGGCGCGAAACATCCAGTGACCCGCGGCCTGCCCGGCGGCGATCAGAGCCCGCCGGCATGGAGCCCCTGGTTCCGTCAGGTCAATGCCGAGGTCGCGCGCGGGACCAGCATCCTTTCGGGCGCCGACAAGAAGCCGCTGCTTGTGCTGTCGCGCGAGGGCAAGGGGCGGATCGCGCTGCTTCTCAGCGATCAGATGTGGCTCTGGGCGCGCGGCTTCGATGGCGGCGGCCCTCATCTCGACCTGTTGCGCCGCCTCGCCCATTGGCTGATGAAGGAGCCGGAGCTTGAGGAAGAGGCGCTGCGCGCCAACGTCCGCGGCCGCTATATCGAAATCGAACGCCAAAGCCTGCTGCCAGCGACTCCGCCGGTCACGGTCACGGCGCCGTCCGGGGCCGCCGAGAGCGTGGCGCTGACCCCGGCGGAGCCGGGGCTTTCCCGCGCGACCGTCGACGCCCAGGAACTCGGCCTCTACCGGCTGAGCGACGGCGTCCTTTCAGTTCTCGCCAATGTCGGTCCGGAAAATCCGCGCGAGTTTCAGGAGGTCGTCTCGACGCCCGACAAGTTTCGGCCGCTCGCCGAGGCGACAGGCGGAACTGCGCGCCGGATCGGCGACGGAGCCGATGGCGATGTCGCGCTGCCGCGCCTCGTCGCCATGCGCGACAGCCCGGTCTATGGCGGCTCCGACTATGCCGCGATCAAGCGCACCGGCGCGAGCGAAGTGAAAGGGGTGGGCGTGCTCCCGCTCGCGATCGGCTTCCTCGGGCTCGCGGCGCTTTTGGGAAGCGTCGCGGCTGCATGGCTGTTTGAGGGACGACAGCGGTTTTGGCCTTCGTCAAAAATTTGAGCGCTGCGCAAGACGGTTCATGGCGCGCGCGACGAGCAGCCTGCTTCCGTCCTTGGCCTGCCTGTTGCTATATTGGCGAAGGCGGCCGAGAAGTTCGCGGATCGAGCCGGTGGAGACGCGGCGGGCCGCCTCTTGCCGGTCCCAGAACGTCAATTGCGATAGGCTCAACGTATCGACAAGGATGTGCCGGCTGTAAGCGTCATGCCTCGCCAGCCGACGAAGACGCCGAAGACCGGCCGCGCCGTCCTTTGGCTTCCCTCCGCACAGCCGCTTCGAGAACCCCGAAAAATGCGCCAAATTGTCGTCATCGCTGCGCGCGTCATGTTTCCATCCGTGAACGAAAACAAGGATGATCGCATCCCGCTCGCCGAATTCCGCAAGCTTGTCGGCGATCGCGGCCATTTGGGTGCGGTAATGACAGACGCCCTGGTCGTCGAATTCGACGATTCCCAGGTCGTAGGATAAATCGCCGTCGAACATGCGCCTCGTCACCGCTCTCGGCGGCTGATGAGGGACATTCCACATAATGCCAATCAAGGCCTCGCGGTTGCTCGGATTTAGGGCGCTTGCAGACGCATGCGCTTCAGAGTCGGTCTCGCTCATGCCTTCCTCCCCGGTTTCGGCATGGAAAACGGTACGCTTGCCGCGCGCTCTTTCAACTTGAAAAGGCGACCGGACGACATGCTAAAGCTGCGCGGCGCCTGCTTTACCCGTCGAGAAAGCCAAGGAGCCTCGCCGAGCCCGCCGCACCTTCCCGCTCACGCCCGCGAGCGCGCCTTCGACGAGTTCGCAATAGAGCAGGCGCTCCGGATCGACCGGGCCGATGAACTCGAGCTTGCCTTTCGGCGTGGGAGCGAAGCCCATGCGGCCATAATAGGTTTCGTCGCCGACCAGCAGCACCAGGGCGTGTCCGGCGGCGCGCGCGGTTTCGAGCGATTTCAGGACCAGCGCTTCGCCAATGCCGCCGGAGCGAAACGCCGGATCGACGGTGAGCGGCCCGAGTAGCAGCGCCGGCTGATCGCCGCAGCATATCGGCGTGATGCGATTGGCGCCGACGAGCAAAGTGCCGACCCTCGCGACAAAGGACAAGGCGTAATCCGGCTCGACGCCCTCGCGCAGGCGATAGGCCGAACGGGCGAAGCGGCCCGGCCCAAAGGCGCGTTCGTCGAGCCTTTCGATGGCGGCGAGATCGGCCGGCGTTTGGGGGCTGAGAATGAGGGAGAGATCGGCCATCGGCCTAATAGAGCAGGATCCGCTTAAGGGGAAACCAGTTTCGAGCCACGATCTTGTGGAAACGAAGGTTTTGGAGCGCTTCGGAGCCTTTTCCTGAGCTTTCCAACCGCTGCGGCGCCAAAAGACCTACCAAGCAAGCGAGATTGAAGCGCCGTGCAAGACTTCATCAAGGCGGGCGCGGGTCGCTCGGCTTGGCTCCGCCGGCAAGCAGTCGATGGCGAAAAAGCCCGCCTTCGCGGTCTGCCAATCCGGTTCGCGCGGCCTGCTTTGGCTGAAATCGCGCACGACGTAGCAGGCTATGTGCTCGCCCATGCGCTCGTCAAAGAAAAGTCCGTGCAAAAGCGGCGCGCAGGCCAATAAAATATCATTTTTTTCCTCGAGTTCGCGGGCGAGCGCCATCATCGCGCTTTCGCCGGCTGCGACATAGCCTCCAGGCAGATAGCAACCTGACGCGTGGGTGTGGCGCACGACAAAAACTCGCCCCGCAGCATCGAACACGACGCCTCGCACGGCGAGGCGAGCGGATCTCTGGCCGGTTCCCGTTTGTTTTTGTTGATGCGACGGGGCGAACCATTTTCCAAGCATGACGAAATAGTGACTCCTGCAAACTCCGGCAAAGGTAGAGCGCGTTCTTCGAAAATCCATGAAAACATGCTAGAAAATGCCAAACGTCATGTTTAGACTTATTCCAATTCAAATAGACGTTCTTGGAGCGCCGGCGTGAAAAGTTTCGCGGAATTAAGCGAACGCGAGATCCTCGCCTTGGCGATTGCCTCGGAAGAGGATGACAATCGCGTCTATATGGCCTTTGCGGAGGATCTCCACGACCGCTATCCGAGCACGGCCAAGGTGTTCGAGGAAATGGCCCTTGTCGAAGCGAGCCACCGCCAAATGCTCGCGGACCTCTATGAGAAGCGCTTCGGTCAGAACCTCGTGCCGATTCGCCGCGGCGACGTGAATTTCTTTATCAAAAGGCCGCCGGTTTGGCTGACCAAAAATCTTTCCCTCGACACGATCCGCAGGGAAGCCGAATTGCGCGAGGCGGAGGCCTTTGGCTTTTACCAAAAGGCGGCTGAACACGCGCAGGATCCAGGCGTTCGCAAGCTCTTGGGAGATCTCGCTCAGACCGAACAAACGCATGAGGAGATCGCGGCCAATCTCGAGAGCACGCTGCTCACGACCAGCGCGCGGGCCAAGGAAGCAAAGACCAGCGAGCGTCTTTTTCTTTTGCAATATGTGCAGCCGGGGCTCGTCGGGCTGATGGACGGCTCCGTCTCGACCTTGGCACCGGTTTTCGCCGCCGCCTTCGCGACGCATAGCAACTGGCAGACTTTTCTGGTCGGCCTCGCGGCTTCGCTTGGCGCGGGCATCAGCATGGGCTTCGCCGAGGCTTTGTCCGATGACGGCTCGATCACCGGGCGCGGCTCGCCGTTGCTGCGCGGCGGCGTCACCGGCCTAATGACGGCGCTCGGCGGGATCGGCCACACCCTGCCTTATCTTGTGCCCGGCTCGATTCCCGACGCCTTCTGGATCGCAACTGGAATCGCCGGCGTCGTCGTTTTTTTCGAGCTCTGGATCATCGCCTTCATCCGCACGCGCTATATGGGGACGCCTTTCGTCAAGGCGGCTTTGCAGATCGTTCTCGGCGGCGCGATCGTGCTGGCGACGGGCATTCTCATCGGCGCCGCTTGATGACTGGGCGCAAGATTGCATATTGGCCCGCGTGAGTTTCCTTCTCGCCCATTTGTCCGATCCCCATATCGGGCCGCTACCGCGGCTGCGTCGGCGCGAGCTCTTCGGCAAGCGCGTCACCGGCTATCTGAACTGGAGGCGGGGACGCTCGCTGAACCATGACATGGGCGTGCTCTCGCAAATCGTCGCCGATGTGAAGACGCATCATCCGAGCCATGTCGCGATGACTGGCGACATCTCGAACATCGGTCTGCCCGCTGAATTCCAACTCGCGCGGAGCTGGCTTGAAACCCTCGGCGTCGCCGAGGACGTCAGTTTCGTGCCCGGCAATCATGACGCCTATGTTCGCGGCTCGATGCCGGATCTCGCGCGCGCCTTTGCGCCATGGACGACAGGAGAGCGGGCGGACGGCGCGCAATATCCCTATTTGCGGGTGCGGGGCGAGGTCGCCTTGATCGGCTTGTCGTCGGGGGTGCCGACGCCGTTTTTCATCGCTTCGGGACGCTTGGGGCGGGAGCAGTTGCGCGGCGCCGAGACGCTCCTGCTCGCGGCGTCGAAGCGCGGGCTCGCGCGCGTCGTCATGATCCATCACCCGCCGCAATGCGCGGCGCCGAGCCTTGGGCGCGGGCTCACGGACGCCCGAGATTTCGAGGCTCTAATCCGGCGCGTCGGCGCCGAACTGATCATCCATGGCCATAATCACAAGCTATGTACGACCCATATGGAGGGACCCATGGGGCGGGTGCCCGTTGTCGGCGCGCCTTCGGCCTCCGCGGTCAGAGGCGCGCCGCATCATCGCGCCGCCTACCTTCTCTTCGAGATCGCCGGCAGCGGGCGCGATTGCAAGATCGAAGGGCGGGCGCGGGGACTTTTGCCTGGCGCGGCAATGATCGGCGATCTGGGTCGGGTCCCGCTCTGAGCCATCAGGCGCTCTAGGTCATGATCTCATAAAGATGATTCCCGAATCGCCATGGGCGTGATTCAACCTTCTGATCATGGAGGTTGGCATGGCGCGGTTTGATATGACGGATTTCGAGTGGTCGGTGATCGAG
>Ga0182030_10000352_pt1 | contig 82825 bp, 87 predicted proteins | sample 812S3MmetaG_FD_121299 | JGI IMG/M metagenome (GOLD analysis project Ga0182030, IMG submission 121299) | Permafrost microbial communities from Stordalen Mire, Sweden - 812S3M metaG (Illumina Assembly) | ecosystem: Environmental > Terrestrial > Soil > Wetlands > Permafrost | place: Sweden... | reverse complement strand
TGAAGGTCACGCACTTCGAGTGCGACTCTCAGATGAGGGGCCCTCGGGCCGGCGTCTCCCCCCCGGGTCCCAAATGCGCTCGATCCCTGATGACCGCTTCCGCCGCGTCCGGGTCGTCGGGCGTCACGAACGGCTTGACTCGCGTGCCGAGATCCAGGATCAACGCGACCTTCTTCTTGGGTCGTTGCGGATCGAGGTTGGCCCATAGCCCGGGATTGGCCGTGCCCCAGATTCTCGCTCGACCCGTCATCGTCCCCATCTCCACACGACGGATCTCTCGAATTGCACTGTAGGGAATCGTCTTGGAGCCCCACGGGAAGTAGTAGCCACGCAGCACCACCCCATCCTCGCCGCAGCGCACGCGCTCGTCTTCGTAGTCGTTCACGCTCAGACGCTACCCCCACCGCGAACTCCACCGGACCTCGGGCAGGCTCGTCGCGACGTCGCGGCACTTCAGGGAATCGGAGCGACGCCGGCGGCTTCGGCGCGGCCGAGATGTCCGACGTGCCGCTCGGCCGCGACACGGGCGCCCGGTGCGATAACGCGCGAACCGTCAGCAATGGCGGTGCAATGGAAAGAGAACAACGTCCCGTCATCGCTTCGAAGTTGGCCGTCGCCTCGACGCTCGTCGAACGACTGGACGACGCCAAGGATCCTCATCAAGCGGACACCTGGCGCAGCACGTTCACCATCTCCAGAGCCGTGTGGGCCGTTTCGCGACCCTTGTTCGTCTCGTCGGGCAGCGATCGTTCCAGGGCCTGTTCGACGTTCTCGGTCGTGAGGACCCCGAATGCCACGGGAACCCGGGTGCTCAGCTGGACGTCCTGAACGCCGCGGGCACATTCGCCCGACACGATGTCGTAGTGGCTCGTGTCGCCGCGGATCACGACGCCGAGGGTCAGCACCGCGTCACGAGGACGCTCGCCGTCCGCGTACGCCAGGGCGAGCAGCGGTATCTCGAAGGCTCCCGGCACCCAGCCCACGGAGATGTCCGATCGATCGACGCCGGCCTCGGTCAAGGCGTCGAGCGCTCCCGCGAGCAGTCGCGTGGTCACGCCGCCATTGAACCGGCTGCAGACGATGGCGACCCTCAGGCCCCGGCCGTCGAGGGCGCCTTCGAGATGTTCACCGGCCCGCGACGCCAGGCCCTCGACGACGGCTCGGTCAATCTGCGTATCCCTAGTCGAGCTCATCGAGTCCACCGAGCAAGTGACCCATCCGCTCACGCTTGGTGCGCAGGTAGTCGATATTGAATTCCGTGGGCAGGCTCTCGATCGCCACCCGCTCGACGATGTTGAGGCCGAAACCCTCCAGTCCGCCGTACTTCACCGGGTTGTTGGTCATCAGACGCATCGACGTGACACCCAGATCGACCAAGATCTGCGCGCCGATGCCGTACTCGCGCGAATCCACCGGCAGTCCGAGTTCGATGTTGGCGTCGACCGTATCGCGGCCGTCCTCCTGGAGGGCGTACGCGCGGATCTTGTGGCCCAGGCCGATGCCTCGGCCCTCGTGGCCGCGCAGGTACACGAGCACACCGGCCCCCTCGGCCGCTATCTTCGCCAGCGCCGTGTGCAGCTGCGGTCCGCAGTCGCATCGCATCGAGCCCATCACGTCGCCGGTCAGGCACTCGGAGTGCACGCGCACCAGCACGTCGCGGGACTGGGCGATGTCGCCGTACACGAGGGCCAGGTGCTGCTCGCCGTCGATCATCGATTCGAACACGTAGGCCTGGAAGAGACCGTGTTCCGTGGGCAGCGACGCCTCGGAAACCCTTCGCACCAGTTTCTCGTGCTGGCGCCGATAACGGATGAGGTCGGCGATGGTGACGAGCGGCAGTTGGAACTCTACGGCGAAGGCCTCGAGCTCGGGCAGACGGGCCATGCCGGACTTGTCGGCGGTGACGATCTCACAGAGCACGCCGCCGGGGAACTTACCCGCGAGACGACACAGGTCGACGGTCGCCTCAGTGTGACCGGCACGCTTGAGGACGCCACCGGGTCGGTAGCGAAGGGGAAAGATGTGCCCGGGACGATTGAGGTCGGTGGCCCGGGTGGCGGGATCGATCAGGGACCGCACGGTCGCCGCCCGGTCGGTGGCGGAGATGCCCGTGGTCGTGCCGTGGCGGTAGTCCACGCTGACCGTGAAGGCCGTGCGCTGCGCTTCGGTATTGGCGACCACCATCAAGGGGAGTTGGAGCTGGTCGGCCCGCTCCGACTCGAGGGGCACGCAGAATATCCCCGACGTGTGCTCCAGGAAGAAGGCCATGTGTTCGGGCGTCACGTCCTCCGCGGCCATGATCAGGTCGCCCTCGTTCTCGCGATCCTCGTCGTCCACGACGACGACCATGCCGCCCTTGCGCAACTGCGCGATCGCCTCTTCTATCGTTGACAGCGTCATCAGACCTCCACGTCTATACGTACATCTTCGCCGATTCGACGCACGTCCACCAGTCGTCCGCGGCGCAGCGCGCTGATTGTCGACGTCGAAAGGCCCCGCAGCGCTCCCCTCGTGCCCTCGCTTCCCCCGAACGCCGGGGCTTGATACCAGACCACGTGATTCACGAGACCGGCCGCGAAAAACGCGCTCGTGGTGGTGGGGCCGCCCTCGACCAGGACCTGGAGCACGTCGTGCTGGCCCAGCTCGTCCAGGATCAGTCCGAGGTCGCCGCTGCGCTCGAGGCACGGCCGCACCCTCGCTCCCTGAGGCGCGACACCCAGGACCACGCGCAACGGCTCGAGCACGATGTCGTCGAGCCGGGCGGTCAGTTGGGGATCATCGCTGCGCACGGTGCCGGCGCCCACGACGATGGCCTGACTCTGCGCGCGCACCACGTGCGCGTCGCGTCGCGCCGCTTCGCCGGTGATCCATTGACTCGTGCCGTCGGCCATCGCGACGACGCCGTCGAGCGTCGAGGCGACCTTGACCACCACGTAGGGTCGGCCGGTCACGCGCTGCCAGAGGTAGGCGGCGAGCTGCAAGCGCACCGCCTCTTCCTCGATGCCCACCTCGACGTCTACGCCCGACGCGCGCAGCAGCTCGATGCCCTTGCCCGCCACTCGCGGATCTGGATCGATGGCGCCCACGATGACCCGCTTCATGCCGGCCTTCACGATGGCGTCGGTGCACGGACCCGTTCTTCCCACGTGACAGCAGGGTTCGAGCGTGACGACCAACGTCGCGCCACGCGCGCGCTCGCCCGCGCGGCGCAGCGCGGCGATCTCGGCGTGGGCCTCGCCGGGGACCTGGGTGTGCCCTTCGGAGATGTCCTCGCCGTGTTCCCCGACGACGAGTGCCCCCACCCACGGATTGGGTGGCGCCAGGTAGCGGGCCTTCTCTCCGACCTGCACGGCGCGCAGCATCAGCTCGGAGTTCGTGACCGTCATTGGCGTCCCGTGAGCGCGGCCGCGCGCAGGGCCGCTGCCGCCTCGAGGGGGTCCGGTCGCGCGAAGATGGCCGAGCCGGCGACTAGCACGTTCGCCCCCGCGCGCACCGCGACGGGCGCGGTCAGGAGGTCGATGCCGCCGTCGACCTCGATGTCCAGTGCCAAGTCATTGGCGTCGACCTCGCGTCGCGCGGTCGTGACCTTGGTCATGACGCCACCCATGAACGACTGCCCGCCGAAGCCCGGGAAGACGGTCATCAGCAGCAGGAGATCGACGTCGGCGAGAAACGGGGCGACGTCTTCGAACGGCGTGTCGGGGTTGGCGGCCAGCCCGACGCGCAGGCCAAGCGCTCGCGCATCGCTGATGAGCGACGCGGTGCCGCCCACCTCGACGTGCACGGTGCAGCCATCCGCGCCGGATTTGGCGAAGGACTCGAGGTAGCGTCCGGGCTCGCTCATCATGAGGTGGCAATCGAAGAAGCGGTTGCTGTATCGCCGCAGCGACGCCACGACGGGCGGCCCGATGGACACGTTGGGCACGAAATGACCGTCCATCACGTCCACGTGGAGCCAATCGGTCTGTGCGTCGACACCCTCGACGGCACTCGCCAGGGAGCCGAAGTCCGCCGCCAGGATCGAGGGGGCGACGCGTAGGGAACCGGCCGGACCAGCGTCGATGAGCGTCACGACGTCAGCCTATGGGAGACGACATACGTCTACGACCATGTCGCCGACGAGGCGTCCACGCGCGCTCCCGACCACCACGCCAGCGCCGCCATGGGCGTTGAGCCCTCCGCCTGGACCCGGTCCAGAGCCAGCGACCCGTGCTCGCCGACCAAGAGGATCGCCCCTTCGCTGCGCGCGAGCGAACCGGCCATCCCCACGGACGGCGGGCCGGCGTGCGCCTTCAGCACCCGCAGTCGACGATCGTTGACGATCGTGAAGGCCCCCTCGACGCGCACCGTGCGCAGGGCCAGTTGCGAGTCCATCGCAGGAGTCAGATGCAGCGTCTCCTTCGTGAGTTTCTCGGCGTACGTCACCTCACCGCGTTGCGCGTGAGGATGGTCGAGCAGTTGAGGCGACGCGAGGACCTCGAGCAGGGCCGTCGCGCCGAGGTTCGCCAGTTCCTTCGTCAATTCGCTCGCGGTCTTCATGTCCACCTCGAGCTCGCGCGTCACGTGCACCGGGCCAGTATCGAGCTCGGCCTCGAGGGACATCACGGACACGCCCGTCACCTCGTCGCCCGCCAGGATCGCGCGTTGCACCGGCGCGGCGCCGCGCCAACGCGGCAGCAACGAGAAGTGCACGTTGAGCATCGGCACGCGCTCTAAGAGTGCGGCGCTGATCATCGCCCCGTAGGCGACCACCACGCCGCGCTCGACGCCGAGGCCATCGATGTCGCTCACGCGATGGCCCACGCGAAGTCCCATCCCTTCGGCCGCCACCTTCACGGGACTGGCCGAGAGCGCGCCGCCGCGGCCCCTCTTGCGGTCCGGCCGAGTGATGACGATTTCAACGTCGTGGCCCGCGTCGACCAGGGCACGCAGGGCGGGCACCGCCGCGTCGGGTGTGCCGAGGAACGCGAGGCGCATCTACTCGCCAAAGAGGCGGTGGAGCCCGTCGTGGTCGCTGGCGCCGAGTCGCTCACGATTCTCTCGAAGAAAGATCTTCGCGTCGCGTCGCTGGTCGGCGTCCAGGCGTTCGATCAGCAAGTGACCGTCGAGATGGTCCGTCTCGTGCTGGAAGATGCGCGCCTGGTACTCGGTCGCGTGGATATCGAGTTCGTCGCCGTCGAGATCGTAGCCAATGAGGTGCACGTCCTTAAAGCGGGTGATATCCCAACTCAGTCCCGGCACCGAGAGGCAACCCTCGTGGAACGTCCACTCGCCGTCGGTCTCGACGATGAGTGGATTGATGACGACGAAGGCGCCATCACCCTCTCCCTGGTCGTAGACGAACATGCGCTTCTGCACGCCGATCTGGTTGGCGGCCAATCCGACTCCCGGCGCGTCGTACATGGTCTCAATCATCGATTCGGCCAGGGCCGCGATGCTGGCGTCAATGTTGTCGATTGCGGTGGTCACGGTGTTGAGGACGGGGTCGCCGTACACGCGAATTGGCAAGAGGCTCACGCCACCACGATACCGCCCGCCCTCGCGACGAAAATATCGAGCTTCGTCGACGTCGACCAGCGCCCTGCGACACCTACTGCACGGCGATGCGGATCTTGCCAGCGGGACGCGGCGCCTCGCGCAGTGCGCGGGTGAGCGTCGCGACGTCGTGGGACCTCACCTCGTAGCCGTCGCCCGTCGCGTGCACCGTCACCCCTTTATCGCTCAGACCTTCGACGAACTGCGCGGCGCCCTCGCCGCTCACCGAGGCCGTGGCGCCGTAGGGCGCCAGTTCAAGTAGCTCCGCGGTCGCGACATCGTCGCTCACGATGTCGGCGAAGCTCGCGCGAAGCAGCGCGCTCACGACCGGATCCTCGCCACGTCGCGTCTGCAGTACCACGCGACCGCGGCCCTCACGCCGTGAGCCCACGAGTCGACCGGCCTTACCCACCGCAGTGATCGCCGCGCGACGCGCCGACTCTCGCGGCGCCAGAAGATACTGGTCGAAGTCGACAAAGATCACGACGCCGCACCGGCGGACCCTCTGCCAGATCGCCTCGGTGCCCACCACGACGCGCGCCAGCGACGAGCTCTCGTCGCTCGCCGCCGTCACCTCGCTCACGACCTGGGACAGCTGGGCGGCGACGTCACGCGCCAGGGTGGTGACGCCCACGCGTACACGCCTGAGATTCGTCGCGCCGCAGTGTCGACAGAAGTTGGCTCGCATCTCGTGGCGCCGCGAGCAGGCCAGCATCTCGCCGACCTCCTCCTCGCCTTGCTCGCACGTGGCGCAGCGGGCCAGTTCGCCGCACTTGCGACACGCGAAGAGCCGACCTGAGCCGAGCCGCTGCAGGACCACGCACACGGCCACGGCGTCGTCGCCCGCGAGCGCTTGGTGCGCCGCGTCGAGCGCGACCCGAGAGAGGGCGCCGTCGCGCGGATCGCTCTGGCGCCGATCGGCGATCTCCACGCGGGGCCATCCCCCCGCGAGGTCGTCATCGATCTGGTACGCGGTGCGGTTCAAGAGCGCGGGCGAAGGGATGATAGACGTGCACCACAGCGGCGCCTCGTCGCGACGGCACCGTTCGCGCAGCATCGTCACCGCGTCCCACGTCGGGGCCGCCTCGGAACGGTACGCCTCGTCGTCGGCGTCGATGATGAAGGCTCCCGAGACCCTGGACAGCGGTGCCAGGGCCGCGCCGCGAGCGCCCACCACGACCGGCCACCCGGCACGCATGCGGTCCCACTCCCCCTCGCCCGACGCCACGTGGCATCCCCGTTGCTCCAGTCGCCCGCGGAGGCGCTGGGACCACGACTCGGTGGGCACCAGCACCAGGAACGACCCCTCCCTCGAGAGGCTCTCCTGGTAGGCGCCAAGCACCATCGCCAGCGGGTCGGTGGTCGGCGCCAACTGGATGACCCCGGGCTCGTGCGGCCGTGCGCTCTGGACGACAGCGCTGGCGAGCGGCGGCGAGCGGGGCGCCGGGGGCAGCGACGTGATCAGCCGCTTGGGCGACGTCGAGATCAGGAAACGCGACACCGGGCTGCACCAACGGTCGCTCGCCCACCACAGCAGCGCCAACAGGGAGGGAGGAGGTCCGAAACCGAGCCACTTGGTGAGGGGTTTGAGTTCGCGTTCGGGCTCGACCTCCTCGACAACCCAGCCGCGGACCGAGCGGTTGTTGAAATCGACCCGCACCCGGTCGCCCAGCCCCACCTGGCTCGTCCGTTCGGTGACCGCGTAATCGAAAGGGCGATCCACGGCCGCGACCTCGGTGACGATGCGAACCGCGCGCGCGGCCACTAGGGAAGTGACAGTTCCCGGCGCAGGTCGTCGAGGCGGGGCGTCTGTTCCCAGGTGAAACCTTGGTCGCTGCGCCCGAAGTGACCGTAGGCGGCGGTGCGCAGATACGTGGGTCGGCGAAGGTCGAGGTCACGGATGATGGCCGCCGGTCGCAGGTCGAAGATCGCGTCAACGGCCTTGGCGATCTTGGCCCGGTCCACGACCTCAGTGCCGAACGTCTCGACCAGTACCGAGACCGGCCGCGCGACGCCGATGGCGTAGGCCACCTGCACCTCGCAACGCCGCGCCGCGCCGGAGGCGACGACGTGCTTGGCCACCCAGCGCGCCGCGTACGCGGCCGAACGGTCGACCTTCGAGGGATCCTTGCCGGAGAACGCGCCTCCCCCGTGACGAGCCATGCCGCCGTAGGTGTCAACGATGATCTTGCGCCCGGTAAGACCGGTGTCGGCGTGCGGACCGCCGAGCACGAACTTGCCCGAGGGATTCACGTACACCTTCATGGAGCTCGTGTCGAGATCGCCGGGCAGCATGGGGCGAATGACGTGCTCGAGCAGGTCGGGCTTGATCTCGCCCTCGGAGTCGAAGTTGTCATCGTGCTGGGTCGAGATGAGGACCGTGTCGACGGCCACGGGACGTCCTTCCTCGTAGGCGATCGTCACCTGGGTCTTGCCGTCGGGGCGCAGGTAAGCCACCTCACCCGAACGACGGACCTGGGCCAGCCTCATGGAAAGACGATGAGCCAGCCAGATGGGCAGCGGCATGTAGTCCACGTTGTCGTCGCACGCGTAGCCGAACATCATGCCCTGGTCGCCGGCACCCAGTGCATTGAGTGAATCCTCGCTGCCGATGCCCGAGCGGTGCTCGAGCGCGATGTCCACGCCGCTCGCGATGTCCGGGCTCTGCTGATCGAGCGACACGAGCACCGCGCACGTGCGGCCGTCGAAGCCCTTCGCGCCGTCGTCGTAGCCGATGTCAAGGATCGTCTTGCGCGCGATCGATTGGATGTCGATGGTCGCCGTCGTGGTGATCTCGCCCGCCACGATGCACAGACCCGTCGTCAGCAGGGTCTCGCAGGCGACGCGCGCCATCGGGTCCTGGGTGAGAATTGCGTCCAGCACGCTGTCCGACACCTGGTCAGCCATCTTGTCCGGATGCCCTTCAGTGACCAACTCCGAGGTGAAGAGGGTACGATCGCTCATTGATCTCCTTGGGATAACAATGAAGCAACCCTACTCAAGATCTCCAGCGAAATCGCTTCTTTGGAGCGCAGGGAGACCTTTTGCACGACTTCGTTGCGGTCCATGAGCAGCACCTCATTGGTCTGGTGCTCGAAGCCCACGCCGGGAGCTGCGACGTCGTTGACAACGAGCAGGTCCACGCCCTTGCCCCGCAGCTTGTCCAGGGCGTTGCCCTCGACGTCGTTCGTTTCGGCGGCGAAACCGACGACAACCTGACCCGTGCGACGCGTCGCCACGAGGTCGAGCACGATGTCGCGCGTCGCCTCGAAGTCGAGCACCGGCGGCCCGGCCCGCTTCTTGATCTTCTCGCTCGCCGCCCGCACGCTGAAGTCGGCCACGGCGGCCGCCATGACGGCCGCGTCGGTGTCGGGCCAACGTGTCATGACCGCGTCGTGCATCTGGGCCGCGGTGTCGACGCGCACCACCTCGATGGCGCCCGCGACGTCGAGAGCGAGGGCGAGTTCCGACGTCGTGACCAGCGTCACCTGGGCCCCGAGTCGTCGGGCCACCTCGGCGAGCGCGTGTCCCTGTCGGCCCGAGGACCGGTTCGTTATGAACCGCACCGGGTCGATCGCCTCGCGCGTGCCGCCCGCCGTGACGAGGATGCGCCTGGCACTGAGGGGCCCGCGGTAACCGCGCACGATGCGCTCGATGAGCGAAAAGATCGCCTCGGGCTCGCCGAGACGACCAACACCGCTGTCACCGCCGGCCAGCGGTCCGACCTCGGGTTCGAGCACCAGCACGCCGCGGCGCCTGAGGGTGGCCAGGTTCTCCTGCACCGAGGGCTGCTCCCACATCTCGGTGTGCATGGCCGGGCACAACAGGACCGGGCCACGTGACGCGAGCAGCGTCGCGCTGAGCAGATCGTCGCCGAGACCAATGGCGTAACGCGCGATGAGGTGCGCGGTCGCCGGCGCCACCACGATGAGGTCGGCGTGCTGGGCGAGGTACGTATGGGGGATAGGTGTTGTCGAGTCGCCGTAGAGCGAGGTCCGCGCCGGTTCGCTCGCGAGGGCCGAGAACGTCTCGACGCCGATGAACCGGGTGGCGTCGGGGGTGAGGACCGGCGACACGAAGTAGTCCGCGCCTCGCAGCAGGCGCAGCAGCTCTACGGACTTATAGGCGGCGATGCCACCGGCGACTCCTAGGACAATGCGGGGCTGACGCGAATCAGGCGTCGCGGAGGGCATCGGTGAAGGCGTCCAGGTCGTTATTCGCGTCCTGGCGGGCCTGCTCCAACGCTTCGACTTCCAAGCGCTCGGCCTCGATCTCCTCGGGGGTGGGTCGGTGGAATTCCAGCTTTCCCTGGTACAGCTCCTCCAGGGCCAGCGAGAGCGACTTGTTCGACAGACTCGTGACCTGGGGCGGGATGAGGGCGCCGTGGCCCTGTCCCAGGCCGTTGTAGTACTCGTTGATCTCTCGGGCGCGAATCGCGGCGACCGAGACCAACGTGAACTTCGAGTCCCCCACCTTGCGTAGGAGATTCTCGATCGGTGGGTCAACCAGTGTGGGGCGTTCTACGCTCACGGTATTAGTCCTTTTCCAGGGAGTCGCGTCGAATGCGACGAAGTTCTTCCAGTATAGAGAGGATTTCGCTCGTCGCGCGGTCGAGGTCGTCGTTGACGACGACGTACGAGGCCAGATCATGGCCTTTAGCGAGCTCGTAGGGGGTGCTCGAAAGGCGTTTGGCCACGTGCTCCTCGCTGTCACCACGGGCTCTCAGGCGCTCCTCCAGGCGCACCATCGAGGGTGGCAGGATCAAGAAGACCAGGGCGTCGGGATGGGCGCGGCGAACCTGCTCCGCGCCCTGCACCTCGATCTCGAGCAGCACATCCTCGCCGTTGGGCGGCGTCGGCAACGGGGTGCCGTAGAGGTTGCCGTGAAACTCGGCCCACTCGAGGAACTGGTCGTCGTCGATGGCGTTTTCGAAAGCCTGTCGATCGACGAAGACGTACTCCGAACCCTTCTCCGTCGCGCGACGTGGCCGCGTCGTCCAGCTGCGACTCAGCCAGAGGCGATCGTCCGCTTCGACCAGCCGTTGGGCGACCGTACCCTTGCCGACGCCGCCGGGGCCTATGAGAACCAACATGAGTGGCTCAGCGCACAAGGGCTCGAAACAGTTCTGCTCGCTGCTTGGGGCCGAGGCCGCGGATTCGACGGGTCTTGGCGATCGAGGCTCGCGCCATGATGCGCTCCGCCTTCACCTCGCCGATCGAGGGCAGTGAGCTGACGAGGTCGTGCGCTCGCATCTGGGCCACGCACTCCTCACGGTCGGCGAGATCAAACAACTCCTCCAACGACAGGTCGCCCGATTTCACGAGACGCTTGACCTCGGCGCGCCGACGACGATTGGCCACCGCCAGACGCGAGGCTTCCACGCGCTGATCCTGCGACAATAACGGCGGTGTTGGCGTCACGTCCTTAGAATACTCCCAACCCGACGCAAATGTTCAGAGCAACGCCACGCTCAAATCATCGCGCCAGCGTTGGGCCGCGTCCCTAAGTCCAGCCCGATCAGGACCGGCCTGGAGGATCGCCCGGCTGACGCTGGCGAGCACGGTGCCCGGCGGGCAGCGCTCGAAGAGCCGGGCCACGTTCTCGGCGGTCGCGCCCTGGGATCCGACGCCAGGCACGAGGAACGGGCCGCCCAACGAGGAAAGATTGAAGAGCGGTCGATCACGCGTCGCTCCTAGCACGGCGCCAACCGACCCGAGCCCGTCGTCTCGCGCGTTGAGCTGCGCGACACTCCTCAGCACGACGTCCTCCACCCGCTCGTCGTCGTCGGTTCGCGCGAGCTGCACCTCGCGACCGTCGTCGTTGGACGTCGCCGCCAACACGAAGACGCCTCGTCCGTTCGCGCTCGCCATCTCGATCATGGGCGCCAGTGAGGCGAGTCCGACGTAGGGGCTGACGGTGAGCGCGTCCGCGGCCAGCGTGGAGCGATTCGAAAGCCACGCCTCGGCGTAGCCCTCGTTCGTCAACGCGATGTCGCCCCGCTTGGCGTCGGCCACCACCAGGATGTCGGCGTCTCGCGCCTCGGCCATGAGCCGTTCGAGCACGCGGAAGCCCGCGGAGCCGAAACGTCCGAAGAAGGCCACCTGGGGCTTGATCGCTGCGGCCGTGTCGAGCACGGCCTCGAGCACGGCCAGCGAGCAGAACTCCAGACCCTCGACCGAGTCGGGCCGGTCCCATGACTCGAGGAGCCGGCGCGTTGGGTCGATTCCCACGCACAGCGGCCCCAGCGCGCGTATGCGCTCCTGAAGTCGAGTGCCGAAGGTCTCAACCATGGGCGGCCCCGACCATCTCGTCGATGCTCCTTACGTGGTGACGTTGCATCCACTCCCCCAATCCCTCTTGAACGATCCACGGTGCGCGGGGATTGGCGAACGTCGCGGTTCCCACTTCCAGCGCGTTGGCCCCGGCCATCAGCATCGCGACCGCGTCCTCGCCCGAACTGATGCCGCCCACGCCCACGATCGCGACCGAAGGAAAGGCGGCCCGGCAGTCATACACCGAGCGCAGGGCCACGGGCAGGATTCCCGGCCCGCTCACTCCGCCGGCACCGTTGCCGAGCGCGGGCCGGCGCGCCTCGATGTCGATGGCGAGGCCCAGCACGGTGTTCACCAGAACGAGGGCCTGCGCCCCGGCGCCGAGCGCCGCCGCCGCGACACTCACCAGATCGGGCGTGTTCGGGCTCAGCTTCACCCACAGGGGTAGCCCCGCCTCGAGGCTCGCGGCGACGATCTCGGCGGTCGCCTCGGCGGAGTGGGCGAAGATGCGCGAACGGTCGTCGAGGTTGGGACAGCTCGCGTTGACCTCGAGCGCGACGATCTCCGCTCCGCGCATGGCCCGAGCGGCGTCGGCGAACTCTGCGACGTTGCGGCCCCAGATCGACCCGACAACACGCGCGCCCCTCTCGCGCAGTGCGGGGAGGTACTGCTCGCGCCACGCACGCACGCCGGGGCCCGCCAGCCCCACGGAATTGAGCATATGCTCCCCGGATGCGACCACCCGAGGCGGATCGTTGCCGCCCCACGCGAACGCCGCGAGGGACTTGACCACGACCGCACCGAGCTGGGACAGGTCGCCGTAACCCGCAAGCTCGTCGCCGTACCCGGACGTCCCGGCGGCGGTCATCACCGCGGAGGGAAGCAACAACGTGGCGACGCGCGTCGAGAGGTCCGCCGGGCTCACTGGTGCAGCTCCTGAAGTGAGCGAACGCGCCATCCCTGCGCCCGGCTGTCGGCGATACCTTTGGCGGCGGCGAACCCCGCACTCATGGTCGTGAGGCACGGCACCGCCAGGGCGACGCAGGCGGTGCGAATCTGAGCGCCGTCCGCCCTCGCGCCGCCCCCCGAAGGGGTGTTGACGACCAGGTGGACCTCACCCGAGGAGATCATCGACACGGCGTTGACCCCGAGGTCGGCCAGGCCGACCTTGCCCACGAGCGTCGCGACCGCCACGCCGTTGGCCCTCAGGTAACCGGCCGTGCCGACGGTCGCGGCGATGTCGAAGCCCAGCTCGACGAGCTCCCGGGCCAGGGCCAGGCCATTGACCTTGTCGCGATCGGCGAGCGACATGAAGACCCGACCGCCGTCGGGCAACTTGGTACCGGCGGCCAGCTGCGCCTTGGCGAAGGCGATGCCGAAGCTCTCGCCGATGCCCATGACCTCGCCGGTCGAGCGCATCTCAGGTCCCAGGATCGTGTCGACACCCGGGAATCTGCTGAAGGGCAGGACGGCCTCCTTGACGCTCACGTAGTCGGGCACGGGCGTGCTACTGGGTACCACGCCCTCCTCGCGCAACTGCGCCAGGGTCTGTCCCATGGTCACGCGCACGGCCACCTGGGCCAAGGCCACCCCGGTGGCCTTGGCGACGAAGGGCACGGTGCGGCTGGCACGCGGGTTGGCCTCGAGTACGAAGACCTCGTCGTTCTTGACCGCGAACTGCACGTTGATGAGACCGACCACGCCAAGGGCGTCGGCGATCTTGGCGATGCTCTCGCGCAACTCCTCGAGCACCGCGACGCTCAGGGTCTGGGGCGGCAGCGCGCAGGCCGAATCGCCGGAGTGCACGCCAGCCTCCTCGACGTGCTCCATCACGCCCGCGACAAAGACGTCGCCCCTCACGTCACGCACGGCGTCCACGTCCACCTCGACCGCGTCCTCGAGGAAACTGTCGATGAGTATCGGACGGCTGGCCGAGACCCCGCCTTCGCGCGCGAGCGATCCGTGCGCGCTGGTCAGGTCCCTCATGACACGCTCGAGCGCGGGGTCGTCGTAGACGATCTCCATGGCCCGACCCCCGAGCACGTAGCTCGGACGAAGCAGTACCGGATAGCCGATCCGCTTGGCGATCGCGCGAGCTTCGCTCAGGGTCAGGGCGACGTCGCCGGGCGGCTGGCGAAGCCCCAGGGCGTTGCAGATCTGCGACCACTGCTCGCGATCCTCGGCCGCGTCGATCGACGCCACCGGCGTGCCGAGGACGAGGTCGGGGTCGATGAAGTGCGAGAGCTTGAGCGGCGTCTGGCCGCCGAGCGCCACGATGACCCCCACGACGCGGGCCCCGTCGACACAGGCCGCCCGTTCGGCCACGATGACCTCGTCGACGTCTTCGGGCGTGAGCGGCTCGAAGTAGAGGCGGTCGGACGTCGAGTAATCGGTCGAGACGGTTTCGGGATTGCAGTTGACCATCACCGTCTCGTAGCCGAGGTCGCGCAGCGCCATCGACGCGTGCACGCAGCAGTAGTCGAACTCGATGCCCTGGCCGATGCGATTGGGTCCCGAACCGAGGATGATGACGCGGTCGCGCGCCGACGGCGCCACCTCGCTCTCGTCTTCGTAGGTGCTGTAGTGATAGGGCGTCGTCGCGGCGAATTCGCCAGCGCAGGTGTCGACGGTCTTGAACGTCGTGTGAACCCCGGCGCCACGGCGCAGGGCCGTCACCTGCGCCACCGTTGAACCCGTGAGGTTGGCGATCTGGGGATCGGAGAAACCCTGTTGCTTGAATCGGCGCCAACCGCGCGCGTCGAGCGTGGTGACGTCGAGCCCGTCGCCCAGCTCGCGCTCGCGCTCGATGATCCCCATGAGCTGATCAATGAACCACGCGTCGATTCGCGTGCGGCGCACGACCTCGTCGCGCGTCGCGCCGCGCCACAGGACTTCGTGCAGCGCGAAGAGCCGTTCGGGCGTCGCCACCTCGCAGCGGTGCCAGAGCGTCGCGTCGTCGAGTTCGGCGAACTCGTTGTCGCTACCCAGCGCGAAGCCGAGGCGACCTTGCTCCAAGGAGCGGATGGCCTTCTGCAGCGACTCGGCGAAGTTGCGCCCGATGGCCATCACCTCTCCCACCGACTGCATTCGCGTGCCCAGTTCGGGCGTCGAGCCCGGGAGCTTCTCGAAGGCCCATCGGGGAATCTTGGTCACGACGTAGTCGATCACCGGCTCGAAGCTGGCCGGCGTCACCCCGGTTATATCGTTCTGTATCTCATCCAGCGTGTAGCCCACCGCGAGCTTGGCCGCGATCTTGGCGATCGGAAAACCGGTGGCCTTCGAGGCCAGCGCGCTTGAACGGCTGACGCGCGGGTTCATCTCGATGACGAGGCGTTCGCCGCTGTTGGGATCGACGGCGAACTGCACGTTGGACCCCCCAGTTTCCACGCCCACCCGCCGCAGCACCGCGAAGGCGTCGTCGCGCATGGCCTGGTACTCGACGTCCGAGAGGGTCTGGATCGGGGCGACGGTTATCGAATCTCCCGTGTGCACCCCCATCGGGTCGAAGTTCTCGATACTGCAGATGACCACGCAGTTATCGGCCACGTCGCGCATCACCTCGAGCTCGTACTCCTTCCAGCCGGCGATCGACTTCTCCACCAGGATCTCACCGATCGGCGACGCCGCCAGACCCTCCAACGCCAATTGGGCGAACTCCTCGTGCCCGTGCGCGATACCCGTTCCCGCACCGCCCAGAATGAAGCTCGGGCGCACCATGATGGGCCAGCCGATCTGCGCGGCGATGCGCGCCGCCTCCTCGAGTGACCTCGCGAACCCCGACTCGGGCACGGCCAGACCGATGTCGGCCATCGCCGCCTTGAAGAGTTCGCGACTCTCGGCGGTGTCGATGGCCTCGGGACGAGCGCCGATCACCTCTATACCAAGACGTCCCGTCACGCCGCGGCGCACCAGTTCCATCGTGAGGTTAAGCGCCGTCTGACCCCCCAGCGTCGGCAACAGGGCGTCGGGCCGCTCGCGCTCGAGGATGTCGGTGATGACGTCGGCGTCGAGCGGCTCGACGTAGGTGACGTCGGCCGTGGCGGGGTCGGTCATGATGGTGGCCGGGTTGGAGTTGACCAGGATCACCTTGTAGCCGTCCGCACGCAGCACCTGGCACGCCTGGGTACCGGAGTAGTCGAACTCGCAGGCCTGTCCGATCACGATGGGGCCCGAACCGATGACCATGATCGAATGCAAGTCGTCGCGACGCGGCACTAGGCGCTCTCCAATACGCCGCCGCGCAGCAGTTCCTCAAAGCGCGCGAAGAGGTAGCGCGTGTCGTGAGGCCCCGGGCCAGCTTCGGGGTGGTACTGCACGGAGAAGCACCGATCCGAGGGAGACGACACGCCCTCGACAACCCCGTCGTTCAGGTTCAGGTGGCTGACGACGCCACGTTCGAGGGAGTCGGCCGCGACCGCGTAGTTGTGGTTCTGCGCCGTGATCTCGATGCGACCGGTCATAAGGTCCTTCACGGGATGGTTGCTGCCGTGATGCCCGAAGGGCAGCTTGTACGTGTCCCCGCCGAGGGCGTTGGCGAGCAACTGGTGCCCGAGGCAGATACCGAAGATGGGCACCGTACCCAGGAGCTCTTGCAACACCCGTACGTTCGCGCCCAACGCCGCGGGGTCTCCGGGGCCATTGGAGAGGAAGAGTCCGTCGGGGCGCAGGGCTCGAACCTCCTCAGCGCTCGTCCACGAGGGCACCACGGTGACCGTGAAGCGCTGAGCCAGCTGATCGACCATCGTCCTCTTGATGCCGTAGTCGATCGCCACCACGTGCAGGAGGGCGTCGCCCTGGCTATAGGGCACCTTGGTCGAGACGCCGCTTACGAGATCCTGCCCGTCGGTGCCGTTGGCGCCTTGCGCCGCCGTGCGGACGACGTCGATCGGTGCGTGTCCGAACGCTCCGGCCAGGGCGCCGTAGTCGCGCAGGTGCCGCGTGAGGCGACGGGTGTCGACACCGACGATCGCCGGGATCTCGTGACGGCGCAGGAATCCTTCGAGCTCGCCGCTCGAACGCCAACTCGACGCCACCTCGGAGAGTTCGCGTACGACGATTCCTCGGCACCACGGACGGCTCGCCTCATCGTCCAGGGCACTTACGCCGTAGTTGCCGATATGGGGGTACGTGAAGGCCACGATCTGCCCGGCGTAGCTCGGGTCGGTGATGACCTCCTGGTAGCCGCTCTGCGCCGTGTTGAAGACGAACTCACCGGTGGCGAACCCCGACTCGGGCAAGAAACCCGCGGCGTAGCCCTCGAAGTGCGTCCCGTCGGCCAGGATCAACGCAGCTGGCTCTCTTCTCACGCCAACGTCCCTCCGTCGACGACCAGACGGCCCCGTACGAGGGTCGTGCGCACACGACCGAGCAGTTCTCGACCGTCGTAGGGGGTGTTGGTCGAACGGCTCTGTAACTGGTCAGCGCGCACCGTCCAGCGTTCGTGCGGGTCGAAGACCACGAGGTTGGCGTCCTCGCCGGCCTCGAGCGACACGCCGTGAGCGCCGTGGCGCGTGCGGTGATCGCTCGACCGGACCTGGGCGATGCGTGCCGGCGCGCGGCTCAGGAGCCGAAAGAAGGACGCCGGATCGGCGTCGTCCGCACCCAGCGCCTCGTAGGTCAGCGACGCCGCGTGTTCGAGTCCGAGCATGCCCGGCGGCGCCTCGTCGAAGGGAAGGTCCTTCAACTGCGCGGCGTGCGGCGCGTGATCCGTTGCCACGGCGTCGACGGCCCCGGACGCGAGCGCGCGCCGCAAGGCGTCGACGTCGCTCCTTGGTCGAAGCGGCGGGTGGACCTTGAACAGCGGATCGAACGTGGCGCACGCGCTTTCATCGAGTGTGAAGTGATGCGGTGCCACCTCACAGCTGACCGCGAGCCCGTCGTCGCGCGCCGCCACGACCAACGAGATCGAACGAGCGGTCGAAAGATGCATGAAGTGCACGGCGCCGCCAGTCAGTCGCACCAGTTCGATGTCCCTTTGCACCATGAGCTCCTCCGCGATCGCGGGGCGCCCCACCAACCCCAATCGGCTCGAGAGTGCGCCTTCGTTCATCGATCCCCCGCCCGCCAGGGATTCGTCCTCACAGTGCTGCGCGAGACGGACGCCGAGCGGTTTCGAGTACGTGAGGGCGCGGCGCATTAACGAGGGATCCTGCACGCCCGTGCCGTCGTCGGTGAACAGCCGTACACCAAGCGCCGCCATCTCGGCGAGCGGCGCGAGCATCTCGCCGCGACGACCCTGACTGATCGCTCCGGCCACCATAACGTCGACGACGCTGCGCGCGCCGCGCTCAAGTACGTACGAGACGAGCGCGACGTTGTCGAGCGCCGGCTCGGTGTTGGGCATCGCCATGATCGCTCCGAAGCCGCCCAGCGCGGCCGCCAGCGCCCCGCTCTCGATGGTTTCGGCCTCTTCGCGGCCCGGTTCACGAAGATGGGTGTGCAGGTCGACGAAGGCCGGTCCGACCCAGCAGTTCGTTGCGTCCACCTCGTGCGCGCCCGCGGGCGCGTCGATGCTGGCGCCCACCTGGGCGATCACCCCGTCGACGACCAGGAGGTCGCCGACGTATGAAGACGAGGCACCAACCATCAATCCCTGGCGAAAGACAAACGAACTCATAGTCCTGACCCTTCTGCCGATCCCGCCATGGTGAGGTAGAGGACCGACATCCTGATCGGCACGCCGTTGGCCACCTGGCGTGTGATGAGCGACGACGGCAGGTCCGCGACCCGCGAATCTATCTCGACCCCTCGGTTCATGGGGCCGGGATGCATGATCAGCGTGGTCGGGCGAAGCCTCTTCGCCCGCTCCATGGTCAGCCCGTAGGTGGCCGTGAACTCGCCGAGGCTCGGCACAAACGAACCCGACCCGCGCTCACGCTGCAACCGCAGCAGGCCCACCACGTCGGCCCAGTCGAGGGCCTCGTCGAAGTCGCTCGCGACTTCGACCGGCCAGCTCTCGAGGTCCTCGGGCAGCAACGTGCCCGGGGCCGCGACGCGAACCCGCGCGCCGAGCGCCACGTACGCCGCGATGTCGCTACGCGCGACCCGGCTGTGACGGATGTCGCCAACGATCAGCACGTGCAATCCGTCAAAGAGCTCGGCCCTCGACTGAAGTCCGGAGGTGCCGTGGCGCTGGGCCAGGACCTGTCGCACGGTGAAAACGTCGAGCAGCCCCTGGGTGGGGTGCTGATGCAATCCGTCGCCGGCGTTGATCACGCGCACGTGCGGCACGTAGCGACTCACCTGCAGGGCCGCGCCGCTCGACTGATGACGCATGACGACCGCGTCGATCCCGAGGGCGTCGATGGTCGCGATCGTGTCACGCAGCGACTCGCCCTTCTTCACGCTGCTCGACGCCAGCGCGAGCGAGAGCACGTCGGCGCTCAGGCGTTTCGCGGCCGTCTCGAAACTAAGGCGCGTCCTGGTCGACTCCTCGAAGAAGAGCGACGCCACGACTCGTCCCTTGAGAGCCGGGACCTTCTTGATCGCACGCTGGTTGACCTCGACGAAACTCTCGGCCACGTCGAGCACCTCGATAATCGCCTGACGCGACAGTCCCTCGAGCGACAGCAGGTTTTGACCGCGAATGGTATCGATCACGACGGCACCTTGGAGCCGATCCAAACGCCCTGCATGGTGGCCACGATCGCCTCGTCGAGGGACGTAGGCAGGTTCTTGCCCACGTAATCGGGACGGATCGGCAGCTCTCGGTGGCCCCGGTCGACCATCACCGCCAACTGCACCGATCGTGGGCGCCCCCAGTCCGACAAGGCGTTGAGCGCCGCGCGGATGGTGCGCCCGGTGAAGAGCACGTCGTCGACCAGCACCACCGTGCGGCCCGTCAGGTCGTGGTCGATGGCCGTCATCGCCGAGTCCGGCACGGGGTTGAGCGAAAGGTCATCGCGATAGAACGACACGTCCAAGAGCCCGAGCGGCGTCTCGTGGCCCGCGATGTCGCTCAGGAGTGCGGCCAACGCTCGCGCGAAGGGCTCGCCGCCCTTCTGGAGCCCGACGACCGAAAGGCCGTCCAAGGAATGATTACGCTCGACGATCTCGTGAGCCATCCGGCGCAGGGCTCGAGCGACGTCGTCACCGGATAAAAGCTGGCTCTTCGCTAAAAACGTCAGGCCGCGTGGCCGCGCCTGACGTTCGTCCCTCGTGCTCATATCTCTCCCGCCGTACGAGCCTCACCGGACTCGCTTCACGACTTTCGCCACTCACTATACCAGAGGCCAATTCTCGAGACGGCGGGTTTCTTGTTCTCGAAGCTTGAAGAGAGGGGGTCAACGAGACGAGCCTGCTTCAATCCCGCGCTGCGATGCAACTACGGCGAGGTGTCCCTCGCCTCGTCGTCTTCGGGTATCGGTGAATCCTGAGCCGCGTTGAGGTCACGCTGATAGTCCTGCCACGCGGCCAACATCCCCGAGTATCGAGGATCGACCGCAGGCTTGGGCGTGCGCTTCTTCTTGCGCGCGCCCGACGTGCCGCCGTGCAGGAATTTCCACCACATGTAGATGCCAAAGATCCCGAGCAAGGGCCACTCGAACACGTACGCCCAGCTGAGGTTGTTTCCTCGTTCGGCTCGCCCGAGTTCGAACCAGAACGCCAGGGCGCAGAGAGCCAAGCCAGCGAGCAGCGTGAGGTGCAGTTTGACGGCGTCCAAGCCCGATACCTTGCGCGGCTCTGAGACGGGCGGCGAATCCTGGTCAACGCGAGGCACTTCGTCCACGCGACCACCCTACCTCCGTGACACCTAATTCCTTCATCGCTCACGCGAACCTTCACGAAGCTGATCACGTCGCTCGGGGTGGTGAGTCGACCAACGAGCCCTCGCGGCGAAGCGATTCTGCGACCCAATTCACTAGAGTCAATGGAGACGATTCCGGAGTGGTGAACTAATGACTGAAGAACCGGAGAGCGACCGAGACGACTCGAAGACGCCCCCCAACCAGCCGGCGCCCGACGGCGACTCCGCCAACTATCAAGTCGACCGTGCGGCCGCGCTGAGGGCCGGGCGCGCCCCCATCCCACCGAAGTTCATCCTCTGGGCGATCGTGGCGTTCGCGGTTCTCGGGCTCGGTGGCGAGGCACTGCAGCACTTCGACGGCAACCTCGGACTACCCACCACTGCGACCATCCCCATCACGTCAACGACCACGACGGTCCCTGGAGCGGCGCAGGCGAACTTGCCCATGACTGAGTTTCTCGGCCTGCGCGATATCGGCACGGCCGCAGCGCCGAAATTTTCGCTCAAGGATCAGGCGGGACGGGAGTGGGCCCTCTCCAGCGCCAAGGGCAAGGTAGTGGTGCTCGCCTTCTACGACGCCAACTGCGACGACATCTGTCCCGTTCTTGGGGCCGAGATCAAAGAGGCGCACACGCTGCTCGACAAAAACGCCTCGAAGGTCGACTTCGTCATCATCAACACGAACCCCAACGACTTGAGGTTCTCTTCGTCGCCGCCGGCCCTGCGGGTGCCGGGACTGCTCAAGGTCGCGAACGTCAAATTCGTCACCGGACCACTTTCGACGATGAACTCGGTCTGGACCAAGTACGGCATAACGATCCGCGTGGGGGCGCAACCCGCCAACGAGACGCACAACAACCTCGTGTACTTCATCGATCCGGCCGGCCAACTGCGCGCCCAGGTCGACCCCTTCGCCCACGAGAGCTCGCTCGGTGTGGTGAGTCTCAACGCAGTGGAGATCCATCGATTTGCCCTAGGCATTTCCAACGAGGCCGATAGTCTCTTGAAGTGACTGACGACAATCCAGGACCCCCTCAGAGCCCCTACGACCCCGCTTCCATGGCGGCTGCGTCGCTGGAGTCCACCGTCGTCGTCTGGTACAAGCGACCTTGGTTTCTCATCACACTGGGCATTGTCGTCGTGCTCGGTGTGTCGGTCATCACGGACCTCCCTCAACACATCACCAAGGCGCAAGACGCCTCGGAACAGAACGACTCGATCCATCAGATCAACATCGACATCGCTCCGTGCGTCTACGCCGTCCAGCAGAGCTTCAACTTCTATCAGGAGAAAGTGACGGGGAACTTGACCGCGGCGCACTTGAAACAGGTTCCCGCACTCCTGGTGGGCGACCAGACCGCCTGCTCATTCGCGAGCGGCGGGGTCTACGACCTGACCAACAACATTCAGGTGAACGACACAACCGCCGGAATCCACATTGACCACATGCTGAGCGTCATCGTGACCTGGGTGACGTCGGACGCCTTGGCCGCGATTGAAGACATCCAGTACCTCTTTGTGCACCCGGGCGACGCGGCGAAAATCGAGAAACTGACGAAGCGAGAGGCCCTTCTCGCCGGCGACAAGAGCAAGGTCGACTCGGACCTCAGGGCCGCCGAGCACGTATTGGGCGTGGACCTCAAAAAGCCGAACATTCCTGCATTGCCAACCTTGAGCGGCACGTAGAGCGAGCGCCACGTGCACGCCGTTGCGCGGCGATCAATCCTTGTTGGCGATGGTGCCCAACACTCTGTCACGACGCATCATCCGCGTGAGTTCGTCATCCGGGTTCTCCTCGGATTGGAGCCAGTGGATCAAGTTCCAGAACACCACCGGCAAGAACGACGCGGCCGAGAGCAACCACATGAACCCCGTGCTCAGCTGCTGGTCAGCCGCTAACGACACGCCGTGACCGGCGACATGAGTGAACGCCGAATACCACGATCTCCCAGACATCGCACCCAGATACGCCAGCACCCACACCACCCACATCGCAACGGCCGCCATTCCGATTCGAAACGGCCGCGCGGCGCCCGGCTTCATCGGTGGAGAATCGACCAGGTCCAACCAGAACAGGAGGCCCACTCCGACGAGCACGATCGACTCTGCGGGAGCCAGCCACGCGTGTGTCACCCCGAAGTCAACCACCGGCGTAATCCGCCAGAATATCGTGGTGAGGCAAAAGAGCGTCCCCAACACGTAGGCCAGTCGGTCTCCCGACTGACCGAGTCGAGAGACGGCCACGCGATCAACCCATTTGGCCCTCGCCAAGGGGCCCGGAATCCCGTCGGCGTTGACCACGTAGGGCCCACGAGACGCGAGCCCGATCCAGCGCCACGGAGCGCCGGTTACCAGAAGTGCCGGGATGCATACGGCGAAGAGACAGTACTGGATTGATTCGACGTATTGGTACTGTCTCGACCACTGCGACAGTGGAGGAACAAGACACAAGAACCAGAGAAGCAATCCCACGACCGCTAGAACGACCCGAAGTACTTGACCTTTAGTTCGAGCCTGTTCTACCGGTACCTGCGTGATCACTTGAAATGATGTCGCTGGAAGAAGCCCCAAACCATGATGCCGATGAACACGCCAAGCAATACAACCATCGTTTGAACCTGCGCACCAATGTAAATATCAACTGCCTGCATCATCACCAGCCCTTCAACCATTGAGAAGCGAAACTCGGTACTATATTAATCCCTCGCATCATTTTGCTACGACGTCCTACAGCAGATAGAACATCGCAAAGAAGAGCGCACCGCTCAGCGCCACGAATCCCCAGAAGTACGTCATCGACGCGACGTTCGCGCGGAAGAGCTGCGCGGAGGGTTCCATAGTGAGTTCGGCGAACTTGCTCCCCGTCTCCTTGTGCATGCGAAGGGAGCGGGCTAGCACCGTCTCGATCCAATACGCGCCGAACAGCAGCGTCATGATATTGATCACCGCCCAGCCGATGAACGTCGAGGCGTAGCCGCTCGATCCCGGATTGAACGGTACGGCCGTGAACTCCCAAATCTGAAGGAAGAGCGCCAGCAGTACCGCGGCCAGACCCGTCCAGCCAGCCACCTGCCAGTCCAGGACCTCACCCTTGCGCAGGCGTAGTTGACCGAAGATAACGAGCAGCGCCGTCAGTAGCTCAAGGGAATAGATCGTCCAACCAAAGCTCGTGGGCGCCGTGACGTGATCGGGACGCCACAGCAGACCGTTGTTGCTCGAACGTAGATAGAAATAGGCGAAGGCTTCGGAGGCCAGGAGAAAGACGTACATCCCGATGGCGAGACGCCCGCCCGTCCACAACGATCCGACCTGGGCTCGTAGCTCGAATTCCTTCTCTTCAGGAGTCTCGCTGTAGCCCCGCGGGTTCTTTGCCGTGTCTGTCATGTGTCGCCCTCTACTCTTCGCTAACCGACGTCGCGGTGCTGGCCGATGCCGCGCTCACGTTCTCACGCGGCCCAGCTCCGAAGTCCGCCAATGGTGGCGCACCCTCTTCGCTGTAGTGATACGGATCCGCCATGATGACCGGAATACGGTCGAAGTTGTGCGGAGGAATTGGCGACGCCGTCTGCCACTCAAGACCGAGGGAGTCCCACGGGTTGGCGGGCGCCTTCACCGGATTGATCCACATCGAATACAGCAAGTTGAACAAGAAAATGAGGAAAGACAGCCCGAGAAGGAACGCGCTAACCGAGGAGAAGTCGTTCAATCCCTGCAGACCTTTGGCGTAGGTGAAGACGCGTCGCGGCTGGCCGAGCAGGCCGATGATGAACATCGGAAAGAACGTGAGGTTAAAGAAGACAAACATCGTCCAGAAATGCGCGAGACCAAGTTTCTTGTTCATCATCTTGCCCGACATCTTGGGCATCCAGTAGTAGACGCCGGCCATGAACGCGAAGACCAGTCCGCCCATGATGGTGTAGTGGAAGTGGGAAAGAACGAAGAATCCTCCGTGCACGGTCACGTCAACCGGCACGTCCGACAAGAACACGCCGGTGATGCCTCCGATGAGGAAATTGAAGAATACCGCCATAACGAAGAGCATCGGCACTTCGAATCTGATCTTCGCCTTATACAGCGTTCCCATCCCAACCAGGAAGATGAATCCAGTTGGTATCGAGATCAGTTCCGTGGTCAACATGAACAGCGGACGCATGTCGGGGTCGATGCCGCTCTGGAACAGGTGGTGCTGCCACACGAAGAACGACAGCAACGCCACGCCAATCATTCCCGCTGCCGCTACCTTGTAGGCGAAGAGCGGTTTGCGCGTGAAGACCGGCATGAGCTCGCCGACGATTCCAAAGCCGGGCAGGGCCATTATGTAGACCTCGGGATGGCCGAAGAACCAGAAGAGGTTCTGCCACAGATAGGAACTGCCGCCGTGCTCCGTGACGTAGAAGGCCGTCTGGACGGTCTTGTCCAGCACGCCAAACATTCCCGCCGCGAACAACACGGGTGTCGCCAGGCACAGCAACGCCGCCGTTGCGAGTATCGACCACACGAAAATGGGGATTCGACTCCACGTCATTCCGGGCGCTCGATAATGGATGATCGTAACGAGGAGGTTGAATCCCGCGGCCATCATTCCGGCTCCGATTATCGCAAAGCCCAGCAGGTAGGAGATCATTCCCACCCCGGCTTGGGTCTGCAGCGGAGCGTAGCCGGTCCAACCGGTCGGGAATCCGCCGTAGGGCAGCGCCGAAACTATCACGCCGTAACCGGCCATGAACAGCCAGAAGCTGAATGCCTCGATTCGCGGGAACGCGGTGCGGCGCGCGCCGATCATGAGTGGCACGAAGTAGTTGCCCAAAGGACCCACCACCAAGGAGGAGGCCATCATCATCATTATCGTGCCGTGCTCGCTGACGATCTCGATGTACGTGCCCGGGCCGAAGACGTGTGTCGTGGGGCTGAGCAGCTCGGTTCGAATCGCCATTGCGAGCAATCCGCCGGTGAAGAGGAACAGGAGCACACCCACGATGTACTGCAGGCCGACGACCTTGTGATCAGTGCTGAAGCGCACGTACTTGCTCCAGTGATCCACTGTCTCACTGGATTTCGCTTCGCGTCCGATCATCTTGGCGGCCGGGTAATTCAGGGCGCCGATACCGGCCAACCACCCGACCGCACCAAGCGCCAGTGCGAGGGTGTCAGCGACCGCGTTCGAGCCACTGTTGGCGATGTAGATGTAGTCAGAGGAAATATAGTTTCCGAACCAGTGCCCGATCACGTAACCGATGACCGCGCAGACGAGCGCCGTGCCGACGTGCTGGCTTAGCCAGCCCGGGCGCGCCGACGACTTCGGACCACCCCCCGTGTCAGGCGGAGCATCATTTCCCGTCGCATCTACTTCCGTTCGGTCGGCGGTGATCGTCATCGGACGCACTCCGTTTCTTTCGTCGTGAACCGCAATTCAAGGGTGGTGTCGAGAATCATGAGGATGGCTTCGCTCCGTAGAGTTCCGAATTGCTGTAGGGCGTCACGTTGGAGTCGATGTAGTAGCCACCCGCCGCGCCGTTGGCGTCGGGCACGTAGGTCCACGCGAACGGCGCCAGTAGCTTGGTGTTCTTGGCGTTGGCCGCCTCGGTGCCGGTGGCCCAACTTTCGAAGTCCGAGGGCGATACCACGTTGCCGTTGTTAGACATCGCCCCGTGCCACAGTCCGCAGAGTTCACTGCATCGCACGATGAAGCTGCCGGGACTCTTCGTGTCGGTGAACGCCACATTGTTCTCCTGAGGATTGGCGTCCGCCTTTACACCTAATTGGTACGCCCAGAAGCTGTGGATCACGTCAAGTGACGTCACGTTGAACGCGATCGACGTGTCCGCGGGCAACATGAGTTGGGTAGTTTCGAAGCCGCCGAACTGCGGGTAGCGGTACGTGAACTTCCACTGCTGGGCGATCACCTGCACCACGAGGACCTTGCCGGAAGAGGGTGACCAGGAGTCGCTCTTCGTCAACGCCGCCGTTTCGGCCGCCGTAGCGCCTGACGGCGCCCAAATCGGGTTGGGTCCCTCGCCACCACCGGAACCATGATCCCCGATCAACGCGACCGTGCCGAATCCGGCGAGGAACAAGACAATGACGGTCGTCGTGACGATCCATATGGTCTGGACCTTCTTGTTGCCGCGAGCGGCTTCGCCGCCGACGGGCTCCGGACCACCACGCTTCGCGCTCCAGGTGCGGATCGAGTAGCCGAGAAACACCCACACCGCGATCATGACGGGAAGTGCAATTACTACCAGGATATTGAAGTCCGTCTGGTCGGCCCCCGCGGTCGACGTGAGTCGACCTGGCGCCATATGGGGACCAAGCAGGGTCCAAAAGAGCACGTCGACGACCACGGAGGCAATCACCCAAATGGTGGCCATGCGACGGAGATGACTAGGTTCGCTTGTCATTGAGTCCTCGTTTGCCATTATGAATTCACCACGTCGAGAAAGCCGCCCATGTAGTTCTGGGTCGACATCGGGCCGCCGTTTCCGTACAACCAGCCCAAGCCGCAGGGCACAAAGCACTGCCACGGATAGTTACCAGGTGCGCCCGTCATGAAGCTGAACGTGATCTCGTTGTGCGGCATTTTCAAGCTGCACGGCCCCTCGCCGCAGAGAGTGTCGCTGCCGTTGACGCCAACCAGCGGAACACTGATGCCCATCGTGGGCACGGCGAAGGTGTGACCAATGCCGGTACCGGTATAAGAATCGTAAACACTCACCGTCTTGCCGTTGAGTTGCATCGAGTCGCCAATCGTCCCCTGGACCTGTCCCCACTCCTGGTTGCGCAACGGGCTTCCGCTGTCGAACTGTTCAATGGTCATGTCGATCTTCGTATGAGCCGGTAACTTCCACGTGGTGTCTTGAACCCACTTGTGCGTCGTCGGATTAAGGACCATGTAGGAGACCCAGGTGGGGTGGGGTCCAAAGCCGATAGAGCCAACAGTTTGCGCCACAAGATGTACCGGCTGGCCAGCGGGCTGGCTCTTGGTGAAGTCGGTCACTCCCCCTGGTGTGCCCGGCTTGAGGAACGCTGCCACACACAACACCACGAGTCCGACTGCAACCAAAAAGAGCACGAGAACCGTTGTCAGTCTCCCCCTCATTGACATAGTTCACTCCTTGCGACTCGCGCTTCGTATGAGACTTAGCAATGAGAGTACCGCCTGGCAAAGGGAGATTTAAGACTAATGAACAAAAAGGGTAAGAAAACTCTTGGAATCCATTTGGGTTTCGGGCTTGGCGAGGCCGTCTGCATCCTCACTCTCATGTCGAGCAACACGTCGCTCTCGCGGGCCTACGTCGCTCAGCAGCCGCTCCTGGTCGCCTGCATCGTCCACTGGTGGCGATCGCCGCCTAAGAACGGGAATGGGTCCACCCCGACCACCCTGGGGCTTGTCGACGCTCCCAGATGGCTTTCCGACATTTTTTTGCGGCTCTCAATAAAGTCTTACTCGGCAGTAACAGACTGGAGGAAACAAACGAATGAACACGCCCTCGTCGAGACGTGAGGGCTAAGCAGCGCGCGATGGTCAATTTGGACCCTGGGCGCAGGGCACCTTCATTACGCGGGTGGTTTAATCCAAATTCAGTCGGACGTCTATTCCGCTGGGCCCGACGCGAATCGAGTCAATCCAGATCAAGGGGTCTTCTCGCCTCGAACGCCAGGCGGTGCGCTCGAACCGATCGACGATTCCATGGATCCAGGGCGCCCGCCGCGGAACTCCTCGACGCTCATCGTCCGATGACCGCGAATGATGCGATCCATCAGTTGAGGGCTGTCGCCGTCCTTCATCAAGCGACGCAGGGCGCTCGTCAGGGTCGGAAAGCACCAGAAATCACCGCACACCCAAAGGATGGCCGCTCCGATCTGCTGGTCGGCAAGACGATTCAACGTGATCACGGGCATCGACATGGACCCCATGTTGACCATCATGGCCCCGAAATCGTAGGAGGGCACCGACACGAGAAAGCTTATGACGATGGCGATGACGGTCATGATCAGGTTCGTGGCGAGAAGCGACACCACCTGAGCAAAGGGCGAAAGCTTGGGGCGCAACGGTGTCGAGGGAATGAACTGGATCCAGAAGAGCAGTCCCGAAAGAAAGAAGGTCGAGAGCATGAGACCAACGTGAAGGTCCGGACGGGTCATGATCGGGTTGAAGAACACGGGCAGCATCCAGAACACCATCACAAGATTGAAGAAGATCACCCCCACCGCGGGAGAGACCAGAAAGGCGAAGATGCGCCGAAGCGGATGGCGGGTCGCACGTACGAAGATGGCTCGTAACAGCCGTCGGCGCGCGCCGACCGGTACCGCGTGCAGCAGGGGCAACCACGGCGCGCCGGCAACGTAGAGCGCGGGGGCCGCCAGCATCACGGTGACGTGCTGGAGCATGTGGACCCAGAAGTACTCCATGGCCCAGAACTGAAGGGGCGACGACACGCTGAAGGCCAGCACCACCAGGCCCGAATAGCTGAACCAGAGCCGTCGGCGGCGGCGCACCGCGTGCGCCCTGGTCGATCGTCGGTTCAACGAGCGCAGTCCCCACTCGTGCACGCCGATCAGCGCCATCATGGCGACGGCGAACCACGGATAACCCCAGTTCGCCGTGACGTAACTCATTGTTCACTCTCATTGTTCTTCGTAGGCGCCATCATAGAAACCACGGGACTCCACGAGGAGCACCGTCAATTAATGACCCGGGAACCGTTTCTCCCCGAACGGTACTCCACCTACCCCGCTCGCGCGCCGTCGCAAAGACGAGCCGCCCGCTGTGGAGCGAGTGTCTCCTCAGTGTCCCTGCGACGCGTCAGCTGTGCTCGGGGAACGCAGGCCGGATTCCGTGCACGGTCCCATTTCCGCGTTGGCGCACACCGTGAACTTATTTGTGAGGACGCCTCCTGTTTTGGCACCCTTGAGCCTGGCGCCCTGGATATTGGCGTTGTCCAAGTTCGCGCCCGTCAGATTCGCCCCCCGTAAGTTGTCCGACTGCAGATCGGCACCATTGAGGTTCTTCCCGGACAAATTGCAGCCAGCAAGGTTGACGTTCGTGGCGCTCACCCTACAGTTCGAAGAGTGCAGCAGAGACGAAGTGTTCGCCGATCCGCACGCACTGAGCGCAATTCCTCCCGCCAACAGCAGGGCGACCAGGAGTGACATCCTGCGCGCGGGCCGCGTGGCTTCCTTCATGATGGTGTTCGCCAGCAACATCAGTGGATTCCCTGGGTGGCGAGGAGATCCCTCAGCTCTGAGACCGCGGAGGCGGTCAGCGACACCGACGCGAGCGGGTCATCGGGAATGATCCACCTGATCGCTCCCTTTGACGACAGAATGAACATGAAGTCGGAATGGATGCTCATCACGTCGCTCGGCGTCGCGGAGACGCCGATGCCGTAGTCGTTCCAGATCGGACTCACTTTGGCACGGGGGCCGGTGACGAAGTAGAAGTCCTTCACATGCCCCATATCGTGAATGGCGATGAAGTGCCTCACGTTGGCCAGGGTCTCATGCAAGGGATTGGCGGCCACGGCGACGATGTCGAGGTTGGCATTCTTGGAGAGTTCGGATCGAAGTACGGCAAGTTGTCGGGCCAACAAGGGGCAGTCGGACAAGCACACGGGATCTAGGAAGGTCAACAGGGTGACGTGACTAGGGTGTTCACCCAGTGAATACGGCTTGTCGAACTGATCGGTCAGGGTGAACGACACCGCGGGCGAGTTCGCGGCAGACGCCGGTCCATTCTGCGCAAGAAACAGGGTGGTCTCCGCTCCGGCGAGGGTGGCCCACGACATCGCAACGGCGCTCGTGAAGATCATCGCCGAGGCGAACGTCGCCACCACCGCTCCGGCGCTGTTCACCATCTCTTTAGGGACGTGGCGAATCCGCGGCGCCGCCGACTGGAGGCGCGGCGCCGCGCATCCGACCAGCACGGCCATCGGAATCAGGGAATTGAAGTCGGTCGCGAGGCCGCCGAAGAATGCGCCGTCCTCAGCAATGATCCAGAACACGACGCAGCCGACCACTGCGGTGTACGCGGGCCAGTTCCATCGAGTCGATACCGACATCCACAGACCGACGGCACACACGGCCAACCAGAGGATCACCACGATGTTGAAGCCCCCGCCCATCTGTCCCGCGATGGTCCCCGAATGGCGCACGACAAACGCCAGCGCGTGGGGCTGGGCGACGCCGGTCATCGACGACGTCATCGTCGTCAGGGCGTTAGCATTCCCCCCGTGCCAAAAGCCCGCCGCGGGCAGCGACTGGAACACGATGGCCAACAAGAACAGCAGCGAGAAGAACCGAAGGGTGAACGCTGAGAATGAGTCGTGGAACCTCGTCGGATTCACGAAGAGCCAGCAGCCGACGACGACGTAGAACAGTGACGCCCCCGGCCAGCCGAAGAGGATGCTCGCACCGTGGACGAAGATGCCTCCCGCGCCATTGCCGATCAGCCAGACAAAGGCCGCCCACAGGGCGGAGATTCCGGCGACCCAACGGCCGGTTCGGCCGTTCGACACGAGGATGATGAGCCCGAGGCCCACCTGGAACCAGGCCACGCCCGCGGCCAGGGACACCGGATGCGAGTTCCAGACGTTGATGAAGTGGACCATCAGCGAGTGAAGCCACGAAGGGGTACCAACGGTCATCGGCCGCACCACGTTGTCGGCCAAACCAAGCGGCATCGAGGGCTGAAACTGCAGGATCCCGTCGATGAGCCAGATCAACCCGAAGGCCCAGCGCAGGTACGTGCGTGCCCGCGGCTCTTCACCGTCACCGGGGGCCTGATTGAACTGGAAGATCCGTCGACTCGCCAACAGCGCGATCAAGAGCACGCTGGCCACGCCTGCGATCCAAAGGACGCTCGTAACGAACAAGGTGTGCTTGAACAATGTCACGACGATGAAGTTCGTCAGATCGAGCGATCGCCCATACATGCCAGACATTGAGTGGATCCCTTTAGTGAGTCGCTATTGGTTAAGGTGCGCTGCGCACGCGGCAAGTACCCCATTCACGAAGGAAGCGGAACCTTCAGTAGAGTACACCTTCGCGAGTTCGACGGCCTCGTCCAAGATCACCGCCGCGGGCGGCGGATCGTCCATCAGCATCTCACCGATCGCCAGGGTCATCACGAGCCGGTCCACGAGCGCGAGGCGTTCGAGGGGCCAGTCGATCGAATAACGCGAGATCAGCTCGTTGGCCCGTTCCTGATGTACGGCGGCCGACGTGAGAATAAGAATCGTGTACGCGTCGGGCTGCACGGGCAGTTGGTTGAGCACGGTCGCGACTGACCGCTCCTTGATGGTGGCTTCGTAGAAGATCTCCAACGCACGCTCGCGGGCGTGGTGGCGCTTCGTGCCCAGTTCGCTCAACCTACGCCCGCGTCATGTATTCGCCCGTGCGGGTGTCCACCTTGATCGCCTCACCCGGACCCACGAACAACGGCACTTGCACGACGAAGCCGGTCTCCAACGTCGCGGGTTTGCGGGCTCCCGAGACGCGGTCCCCTTGGATTCCCGGCTCCGTCTCGGCAATGACGAGCTCGACCGACGCCGGCAGTTCAACGCCGATGGTCTCGTCGTTGAACTGGATCAGCATGGCCTTGCCGGTCTCCTTGAGGAAATGCGAGGCCTCGCCCAAACTCTTGGACGACACGGGCACCTGGTCGAACGTCACCTGGTCCATGAAGATGTAGTCGTCGCCGTCACGGTAGAGGTACTGCGTGTCACGCTTGTCGATGATCGCCTGTTCGAGCCGCTCGTTGGAGTTATAGGTGCGTTCGATCACCGCGCCGGAGCGGGCGTTGCGGAGCTTGGTCCGCACGAAGGCACCACCCTTACCTGGCTTGACGTGCTGGAATTCGATCACCGTGAAGAGACCGTCGTCGATCTTGATGGTGATGCCGTTCTTGATGTCACTGGTAGAGATTGCGGCCATGAGCCTTTGAACCTTTCGAGGAAGATGCGTGACCCATTCTAGGCAATAGCGCCCAAGCGCCCCTCACTAGGGAAGGTCGAGGAGTCGGCGCACGGCGTCGAGCGCCAAATCGTAACTCGTCGCACCGAAACCGGCGATCGTGCCGTCCACCGTCGAGGCGAGGGTGCTCAGGTGTCGAAATGGCTCGCGCGCGGCAGGATTAGAGAGGTGGACTTCGACTTTCACTCCGCCAAACATACGGAGGGCATCGGCGAGGGCCCAGGAGGAGTGCGTGAGCGCCCCCGCGTTGAGGACGATCGCCACCGCCGTTGCCTGGGCCGCGTGCACCGCTTCGATGAGGTCCCCTTCGAAGTTCGACTGGACGTGGCGAACGCTGAGACCCAGGGCCTTGGCCTGCTCACTGAAACGATCAACGTGCTCTTGGAGCGTCAGCGTGCCGTAGATCTCCGGGTCGCGCTCGCCCAACTGGTCCAGGTTGGGTCCCGACAGCAGCAGGATCTCGTCGCTCATCGCTCTCCTCGAAAGCTCGTCAATACGTCGGCGACCAGCGAAGGGTCGATGTTGGACACGACGTCGAAGCCCTCTGCGCTCGCCAACACGAAGGTTAGGTCATGGTGCGCCTTCTTGTCGTGGCCCATCGATTCGATGACGTCACCCACCTCGAAGTGCCGGGGCAGCCGGCCCGACAGGCCCAGGGCCTCGAGCACCTCATCGTGGCGACGCACCTCTTGTTCGTCCACGCGACCGAGGCGAAGCGCGAGACGGGCCGCGAAGGCGAGCCCGATCGCCACAGCCTCGCCGTGGCGCAACTCGTCGACGTCGCGCGCCAGCGCCAGCGACTCGAGCGCGTGCGCGAGCGTGTGCCCGTAATTGAGCAACGCTCTTTGGCCGCCCTCGCGCTCGTCGGCCGACACCACGTCAGCTTTGAGCTGCACCGACATGGTGACGAGATCGGCGAGCGGCGTCGCCGTCAGATCCGAGGCACGCCGCCGCTCGAGCAGCCAGCATTTTGCCACCTCACCCAGGCCGCTCAACCGCTCGCGCTCGGGCAGCGAAGTGAGCACCTCGAAGTCGCACAGCACACCGTGAGGTTGATGGAACGCGCCGACCAAGTTCTTCCCCGCGGTCAAATTGACGCCGGTCTTTCCACCGATCGCCGCGTCGACCTGACCCACGAGGGTGGTCGGCACCTGCACGAGTGCGACGCCGCGAAGATAGACGGCCGCCGCAAAACCAGCGAGGTCGGTGATTGCACCACCGCCCACGCCCACCACGACGTCGTCGCGCGAGAGGCGCAGGCGAGCGAGTTCTTCACAGACGTCCTCGAGTACGCCTAATGTCTTGGCGCCTTCGCCCTCGGGGACCTCGATGACGTGCTGTCCAATGCCCGTATCGAAGTCGAACCACCCCTGCGCGCGCAACGACGATGACGTCACCAGAGCGCACGCCCGGGCCCTGGGCACCCGCTCACCCAGCAGTGACTTCAGCTGGTGACGTACGCCGTCACCCAGCACCACGTCGTATGAACGATCGGCGAGTTCGACAGTGACGTTCACTTCGTCACCTCACTCAGCGCGTCGCTCACCCGTGTGGCCACCTCGTGCGGGTCGCCGGACGCGTCAACGCTCGCGCGAGAGACTTCCTTGTAGTAACCCTCTCGTTCGAGGCGGAGCCGTCGCAACGACGCCTCGCGGTCGTCGTCGAGAAGGGGACGCTCCACGCCACCCAACCGAGGGATCAACGCCGCGTCGTCGCAGTCGAGCCACAGCGTGACCTCGTCAACGAGGATCGCGCGAGCGTCCGGCGTCGTCACGACCCCTCCCCCGGTCGCCACGACGCCGTCACCCTTGAGCGCCTCGCGCAAGGCGGAGAGTTCGGCTTGACGAAAGGCCGCGACTCCCTCACGACGCAGGTACTCCGGCGCCGGGCAACCAACCGATTCGCTCAACAGATCGTCCGTGTCCACGGCATCGCAGTGCCATTGCCCAGCGAGCAGCCGGGCGACCGTCGTCTTACCGACCCCCGGCAGTCCCACGAGGACGAGGCGCGCCACAGCTACTCGCCACGAGCGGCCGACGCCGTCGAGCCCAGGGTCGCGACGTACGACGTGAAGTTGCGCTCGAACTCCTCCACGGAGTCGCCGCCAAACTTGCGCAGCGCTTCGTTGGCCAATACCAACGCGACCATCGATTCGGTCACGACGCCCAGTGCCGGTACCGCCGTGACGTCCGTGCGCTCTTTGAAGGAGACCGTTGACTCGCCCGTCGCGACGTCCACGGTTTCGAGAACGGGCCGATTGAGGGTGGCCAGCGGCTTCATGGCCACCTTGGCGATGATTGGCGCTCCGGAGGAGATGCCGCCCTCCAGGCCGCCGGCGTGGTCGCTTCGACGGACGAAGCCGCCGCCCAGCTCGAACGTGTCATCGACCGCGATCGCGTCGTGCGCCACGCTGCCGCGCTGGGACGCCTGGATCATCCCGTCGCCAATCTCCACCGCCTTCACCGCGTGGATGCTCATGAGCGCTCCCGCAAGCAGGCCGTCAAGCTTGCGGTCCCAGTGCACGTAGCTTCCCAGTCCTACCGGCACGCCGTAGGCCACAACCTCGACAATGCCGCCCAGCGAGTCGCCTTCCTTGGCGGCGGCCTTGATCTCTTGGATCATCGCCTCGGCGCACAGCGGATCGAAGCAGCGCACCTCGTTCTCATCGACCAGAGCCAGTTCGCCGGGCAACGGTCGCACCCCGCTCGTCACGGCGGCGGCGCCGATGCGAACGACGTGACTGACGATCTGAACGCCAATAGTGGCGAGCAGGGCCTTGGCCAGCGAACCCGCCGCGACACGGGCCGCGGTTTCGCGGGCGCTCGCGCGCTCGAGCACGTCGCGGGCGTCGTCGAACGCGTACTTCTGCATGCCCGCCAGATCGGCGTGGCCGGGTCGAGGCTTCGTCAACTTCGTGCTCGGTGTACCCGGCTCCGGCGACATCTCCTGCTCCCACTTGGACCACTCCGAGTTCAGTATTTCAATACCCACGGGTGAGCCGAGCGTGCGACCGTGACGGATACCGGCGCTGAGGCGAAGTTCGTCGCGCTCGAAGCGCATCCTCGGTCCGCGCCCGTAACCGAGACGGCGGCGGCCCAGTTCGTCGCCAATCTGCTCTGAGGAGATCTGGAGCCCCGACGGCAGACCCTCGACGATGACCATGAGTGACGGGCCGTGACTCTCGCCAGCGGTGAGGAAGCGCAACATCAGATAATTCTAGAACGCGGACCGACTGCTTCTCAGTTCTCGTTGGCGTAGAAGGGGTTCACACCCGACGCGTGATCGGTGACATCCGTAACGGCCGTCAGCTCGGGAATCGCGTCACGTAGGGTGGCCTCGATGCCCTGGGTGAGCGTGAGGCGGCTCATGGCGCAACCCTGGCAGCCGCCGGACATCTTGATGTAGGCGATCTTCTTCTCTTCATCCATCGCCACGAGGTCCGCGCGACCGCCGTGCGACGCGATTGACGGATTCACGTGCTGGTCCAGCACGCCGATGGCGAAGATGGCCAAAGGTCCTTCCAGACCCAGCGCGAGGACGGCGGCGGGCACGCCGGGATTGATCTCCTCGGGCGTGGGGATGTTGGGATTGACGAGAACGAGACCGCCGCCGCCCTCGGCCGCGAACTCCAGCCGGCTGCCGCGAAGACGTTCGATGCTGTTCTTGGGGATCACGATCGTGACGTCACCGTCGACGCCGATCGACGCACCCTCGGGCGCGTCGGCCAGATCCGAGAAGTAGAGGTCGTAGGAGTAACCGGCGCCGCGAGTTCCCGTCACTTCGACCCACAGCGCCAGGGCTTCGCCCTGCGCTTCCGAGTGCAGCGCGTCGAGTACCACGTTGCGTGCTTCGTCAGTGAGCTTCAAGATGTCCGAGGTCTCGACAGTGGTCATATTTCAATTCTATGGGTGGCGACCGTGAGCATGCGCGCGCACTATGTTTTCTCTGTGACTTCAATACCTAAGGACGCCCACGAGTGGGTCAGTTTCGACGACAACAAGCGCGAGCGCACATGGATGTTCGACGTGACCTTCCTCGAGAGCAACTGGACGTGCATCTTCGGCAATGGCTGCCAGGGCGTGCTGACCGGTCCGACGCCGGAATTGGTGCAAGGTTGCTGCAGCTACGGCGCGCACTTCACCGACGAGAAGGACCGTCGACGCGTGGAAAAGGCGGCGACGCGCCTGACGGCTGATCAATGGCAGTTCAAGTCTCGAGGCAAGAACGGCACCACGCGCGTCAAGAAAAACGGCGAGATCGTCACCCGATTGGTGCAGGACGCCTGCATCTTCCTGAACCGACCCGGCTTCGCCCGTGGCGCGGGATGCGCGCTGCACGTGATGGCGATCGACAACAACGAGAGCTACATACCGCTCAAACCAGAAGTCTGTTGGCAGCTGCCCCTGCATCGCGTTGACGAAGTGCAGGAGAGCGGTCGCGTCATCACGCGCATTTCTCAGTGGGACCGCAGCGACTGGGGCGAGGGCGGCTCGGAATTCCACTGGTGGTGCACCGAGTCACCCGACGCCTTCGTGGGCAAGACGCGCGTGGTCGACTCGATGGCCGAAGAGCTCACCGCGATGGTCGGCAAGGTCGTCTACGGCCAGTTGCTGGCCTACATGAACCACCGCGCCGCCCAGCCGAAACCAACGCGCCTCGCGCACCCGGTTGTGCGAAAGCGGGCCTAGCCCTCGGCGCTCAGCGGGTCTTCTTCGCTGGAAGGAGTTCGGGGCAGCGAGCCTAGGATCTCCTCGAAACGGTCCTCTTCGGCGAGGCACCACTCCGCGTGCACGTCTTCGGGCGCCGCACCGCATTCGTCACACGTGGTGGCACGGGGTCCGGTCGAATGCTTCAGTTCGCGAGCCTCAACAAACCGACGATGGCGGCCTTTTTTCACGTCAACTCCTCACTGGTCGCGGGCCATAACTGGCAGCGACCGCGATGCAGGATGACTGCACCGAGTATCCATGATACCAACTGGAACTTGCGTCAGGACCTCTAGAGTTGTGTCGTGAGTGATGCCTTTGATCCCAATGAAATGGTTCTGCGCTTCAGGGAAAGAGCCGAAGCCGTCAAGAGGCGTGGTCTGCCGCCCGTGGAAGGTCCCGAGCGCCTGCGGTTCCTCGAGGCCGCAAAACTCGATTTCCAGGACTTCGCGATGTTGGGTGACGCCACGGCGACCCTCGACGATGGCATCCTTCGCTTCGAGATCGATTTGCGCCCGCCAACGACCTAGGGGACTGCCCCGGTCGCGACGTTGATTCGTGAGGTGCCCTCCGACAGTGCCGCCATGCCGCGCTGGAGCCAGGCCAGCGCCGATGTCCTGGCTTTCGGATCCCTCGCGGCGTCGTAGCACTTGTTGGCTCCCGCGCCGAAGTCGTTGTACGCCTTCGAAAGCAGCGAGGTCGCCTGGTTGTCGGGCGTCGGCAACGAGGAGTTCGCTTCCTCGGTATCGACGTCCAGCACCGCGCACACCGTGTGTAGGTCGTTCACGCTCGCGTCAGCGTCGCGCAGCTGGGCAGCCGAATGTTGCACGTCGTGCGTCAGCGTCGGCAAGTTCTGGCGGAACCCGCTCTGGGCCACCCAGGACTTGGTCGCCGACGCCAAACTCACGTTGCCGCAGGCCGCCAGCAACAGGCCGGCGCCGAGCAGCACCAGCAACCACCTCGTCACGCAACGACCACGAGGTGCATCTGACGTCGTCCGCGGCGTAGCACCAGGTAGCGATCGTGTAGGACGTTCGAGAGCGTGAGCGGCGCTTCGGCGTCTATACGCGCGTTGTTCACGTACACGCCGCCCTGCTCGATGAAGCGGCGGGCCTCACCCTTGGAGCTCGCCAACTCGCAGCGCGTCAGGAGCTCGGCGACGTCGATGCCACGACGTAGCTCCTCGCGCGACACCGTGGACGATGGCGCGTCCGCGACGACCTGCAGCAGCGTCGATTCGTCCAGGTCGATGATGGCTTCGCTGAAGAGGGCTTCGCCGGCTTTCTCCGCGTGGTGCGCAGCCGACTCGCCGTGCACCAGCGACACGACCGCGTTGGCGAGGGCGCGCTGGGACTGACGCTCCTGCGGCGCGGACTTGACCGCCTCGTCGAGGTCGATGATCCTGTCGTGATCGAGGAACGTGAAAAACCGAAGCATCTGGGGAGTTGAGGCGTCGTCGACGTTCAAGAGGTACTGGTGCAGGGCGAATGGCGGCGTCATCGTCGCGTCGAGCCACACGTGCTCGTTGCCGCCTTCGGACTTGCCGAACTTCTTGCCGTCGGCGCGCAGCAGCAGCGGCGACGTCAGCCCGGCCGCGACCGTGCCGGTGACCTTGCGCACCAGTTCGGTGCCCATCGTGATGTTGCCCCACTGGTCCGAACCGCCCAACTGCAACGTGCAACCATGATCGATGTTCAGGCGCAGGAAGTCGTAGGCCTGCAGCAGCATGTACGAGAACTCGGTGAAGGAGAGTCCAACGTCATCACGGTCGAGACGACTCTTGACCGAGTCCTTGGCAACCATCTGATTGACCGTGAAATGCTTGCCAACGTCGCGCAGGAAGTCGGTCAGCGGGACCGTGGTGAGCCAGGCGGCGTTGTTCAAGAGCAGCGCCTGCGATTTGCCAGCGCTCGGCGAGAAGTCAAGAAAGCGGGCCAGCTGCTCTCGAATTCCCTCGACGTTGGCGTCCAGCTGCTCCTTGGTCTGTAGGGGACGCTCGACGTCCTTGAAGCTCGGATCGCCGATCAGACCGGTCCCCCCACCGGCTAGGGCGATCGGCTGATTTCCCGCGATTTGGAGGCGACGCAGGTTGCACAATTGAAGCAGACTTCCCAGGTGCAGCGAGGGAGCCGTGGGGTCAAAGCCGATATAGGCCGTGACGCCGCCCTTGGTCAAACGGTCCATCACCCCGTCGTCCGTGATTTGATGGACCAGGCCACGAAATTGCCAGTCGTCACGTAGTTTCATGAAGGCAGTCTACGAGGAGAGCGCAGCTAGAACGGAGCGTTGGTCACGGGCACGTGGGTCTGCAACCACAACACGAAGGCGTGCCACGCACCCGTGATCTCGGTCAGACCAATGACGATCAAGAGGACGCCACCGATACGACCGATCGCCCGGTGATGGCGGCGCAGCCAGTTCGACGCCGTGGACATCCACTCCGTCGCCAGCGCCGCCACGACGAAGGGCAGCCCCAGACCGAGGCAGTACACGAAGGCCAGCAGCGAACCGCGCACCTCAGAGGTGCCTGACGACGATTCGGCAAGGCTCAAGATACCCTCCAGGGTCGGTCCGATGCAGGGAGCCCATCCCAGGGCGAACGTGAATCCGAGCAGTGACGCACCCAGGACCGAGACGCGCGGGACGTGGTGCACCCGTCGATCACGCTGGAGCAGTTTCGAGGGCCACCAACCCGCGAAGAAGAAGCCGAGCAGAACGGTGACGATCCCAAAGACCACCTCGATCGGGCGCTGATGGGTCACGAGCTTGCTGCCCAGCTCACCAAACAAGGCTCCAAAACTCACGAAGACGAGGGCGAAACCGAGCACAAAGGCCAACGACCCCACGAACGCGCGGCCGCGACCCGTCGCACCCTCAAGGCGACCGGTGGCCCCGCTCAGGAAGGCGACGTAGCCCGGGAGCAGGGGCAGAACGCACGGCGACGCGAAGGACACGAAACCCGCCGCAAAAGCCAGAGGAAAGTCCACGAGCAACGAGCCCGGCAAGGTCGCGATCACGTAACGTCCAGCGCCATACACTCGCGCAGCGCCAGGTTCAGTTCATCGTGGCGCCGAACGTTCTGCTCTCGGGATGGTACCTGAGCGATCACCACCGTCAGGCCCTCTCGTTCGAGTCCCGTCGCCATGACGTCGCGCAGTTCGCCGCGCGTGGTAACGGTCACGCTGGCGTGCCCGAACGCCTCGGCGATGGCCGCCAGATTGTGGGGACGTGGCGTCGCGAACAGGCGCTCGAAACGTGTTGGTTCGAGCAACGTGGCCTGGGGCAAGAACGAGAAGATTCCGCCGCCGCGGTTGTTCGACACCACCAGCACGCAACTTCCGCCCGACTCGCCTAAACCCTCAACCAGCGCCGAGACGTCGTGCAGCATCGTGAGGTCGCCCACGAGTCCGAGGGCCCGGGATCCGGCGGCCACGCCCAGGACGGTCGAGACCACCCCATCGATCCCGTTGACGCCACGGTTCGAATACGTCGGGCTCGTTCGCGACGGCGCGAACCATTCGACGTCGCGCACTGGCATGGACGATCCGATCACGAGTGGCACCTTGAAGTTACCGCTGGCGCGAACCAACTCCCGAGCGACCCCGGGTTCATCGAGCAGGTCCTTGGCCCCCTCGTGAGACGTCAGCCAGTCGTCCACCCGCGTCGACGCGTCACGCCACATCTGCGCGTAGCCCGCGTCACCCCGTAGGGCGTGCTGCTCGCGATTCGGCACACCTTCAAGTCGCTGACGCACGATGCGATCGGGGTCCGCGACCTCGACGGACCCCAGGGCCACCGTGTGAACGTTCCAGTTCTTGAGTTTCTCCTGGAGCACCCTGGACGCTGGCAGTCCGCCGAGCCGCACGATCAAATCGGGTTTGGCCAGGGCCGCGAATCGTTCATCGCGCAGCAAGGGATCGAAATAGGCCAGGGTCGACCGCGACGTCGCATCGCCGAGCACCACCCAGTCGAGGTCCGCGCAGTGCTCAACGGTCTCGAGATCGACGCCCGGTCCCACGACACAGAGCACCCGCTGGCCCTGTACGGGGAGATCGACGCTTCGCGGCGACGGCGGCGCCGCGCTCACGACTTCACGAAGCGGCGGTAGGTCCAGAACGTGACCGACCAGCGGCTCACGAAAGGCCGTGTTCAGATGCACCGGTCCTGCGTCACCATCAACCCCCAGCGCATCACGCCACAAGGAGTTCGCCAGCGATCGCCACTTCGACGCCTCGTCCCATTGGGGGACGCCGGGGTCCTCGAATCGGCGAACCATGGCACCATAAAGATGCGCTTGCACGATGGTCTGGGGGGCGCCCACGCCGTGCAGTTCCTCCGGCCGATCAGCGGTGAGAACGACGAGAGGCACTCGAGCCGAATCCGCCTCGGCCACGACGGCGTGCAACTCCGCGGCCGCGGTACCGCTGGTCACGATAATCGCGACCGGGCGCTTCGTGGCCAGCGCACGGCCGAGGGCGAAGAAGCCGGCACTGCGCTCGTCGAGTCGCACGTGCAGCGTCAATTCGTCACGCTCGGCACTCGCCAATGTCAACGGCGTCGAACGTGAGCCGGGACATACGACAACGTCGGAAAGTCCTTCCGTGATCCACTGGTCGAAAAGCGTCGCCGCGAACGTCGCCTGGACGTCGCTCGGGCTCGGTACGCTCTGTTGCAATGTCACTCCTCAGTGTCCAACACGAAGGCTCCGGCTCGGTCTTCGTCTGGTTGCACGGTTTCACCCAGACCAGGGCCTCGGCACACCAGTTCCGTTCCATTCTGGCAGGTAGCCACGAACTCCTGACGCCCGACCTTCCCGGTCACGGTTCCAGCGCGGTCCTACGAGCCACGCTGGAGGAATGCGCGGACCTCGTGGCCGCAGTATTGCCCGCAGGACCCGTCGACCTCGGCGGTTACTCTTTCGGCGCGCGAGTGGCACTGCACGTCGCGCTTCGACATCCCACAAAGATCAACAAGCTCGTCCTGCTCGGAGCCACTCGCGGCATCCAGGACGACGCCCCGCGACTCGAGCGTCGACAGCGCGACGAGGCGCTGGCCGAGCGCATCGAGCGCATCGGCGTCGAGGCCTTTCTCGACGAGTGGCTCGCCCAGCCCATGTTCGCGTCGCTGCCCGACGATCCCCTGGAGCGTGCCACGCGCAGCAGGGATGCCCAGGGTCTCGCCAGCTCACTGCGCCTGGCCGGAACCGGCACCCAGGCGTGGCTGGCGCCCCAGCTGGGCGCCATTGCATCACCCACGCTCGCGCTCGCCGGGGCCAACGACGAGAAGTTCAGCGCGGAAGCTCGGGCTATCGCAAGGAGCGTGGACCAGGCCTCGTACGCGTTGGTCGAGTCGGCCGGTCACGCCGCACACCTCGAGCGACCTGACGCAACGGCGCGTTTGGTCAACGCCTTCCTGAGTGCCTAACGAGTCACCCAGAAGGCAACGACCAGAAACGCCCCGATCAACAACTGCGATCTCGCCGACATCTTGAGCAGGGGAAGCAGCTCTCGCCCCTTGCGAGGCGAGAACGCCATCCGCACGGGATTGATGTAGAGCGCCAGCGCCACCGCGGCGGCCAGGCCCTCGCCTCCGATCGCCAGTGCCGATACGCAAAGCGCGACGCAGATCACGTACAGCCAGGGCGCGCGTCGACGTCCTAGGCGCGCCGCCAACGTCTTCTTGCCGGCGGCACGATCCCCGTCCACGTCGCGCAGGTTGTTCGCCTCCAGGAGCGCGCACGCCATCGATCCGGCGGCGAGGCCGAACCACCACGACGACGCGGGAATCGAGAGATGCTGCACGTAGGACGTGCCCACCGTCGCGACGAATCCGAAGTAGATCATCACGAACAGTTCGCCGAAGCCGTAGTAGCCATACGGCTTGGGCCCCCCGGTGTAGAGCCAGCCGGCACAGATGGCACTGAAGCCAATGAGCAGGAGCCACCACGACGTGCGCGATGCCAGCCACAACCCCACGAGGCCCGCGAGGAAGAACCACGAGAATGCCGCCGTGCGGACCCTCGTTGGAGTCACCAACTTCGAGGCCGCGAGGCGGAACGGACCCACGCGAACCTCGTCGGTGCCGCGAACCCCGTCGGAGTAGTCGTTGGCGTAGTTGGTGCCGATCTGTAGTGAAAGCGCCACGGCCACGCACAGCGCGCTGTTAAGCCAATTGAGCGACGCCGGTCGCACGAGCGCCGCTCCGACGAGTACCGGCACCAACGCGGCCGGCAACGTCCGGGGCCTCGCGGCGAGTACCCAGCGACGGAAAGGTCCAGGAGGGTCGATCACGGACGCTTGGGGAACTTCGAGAAATCAGGCTTGCGACGTTCGACGTATGCGTTGCGGCCCTCCTGACCCTCTTCAGACATGTAAAACAGCATCGTCGCGTCGCCAGCCAGCTGCTGCACACCGGCGAGGCCGTCGTCGGCCGCGTTGAAACCCGCCTTGATCATGCGCAGCGCGATCGGTGAGAGGGTCAGCATCTGTCGGCACCACGCGATCGTCTCGCGTTCCAAGTCGTCGAGGGGGACGACCGTGTTCACGAGACCCCACTCCAGGGCCGTAGCCGCGTCGTACTGTCGGCACAAGAACCAGACCTCCTTAGCCCGTTTGGCGCCAATGGTACGAGCGAGGAGCGACGATCCGTAACCGCCGTCAAAGGATCCCACCAGGGGACCCGTCTGGCCGAATCGCGCGTTGTCCGCCGCGATCGAGATATCGCACACCAAATGCAAGATGTGCCCGCCGCCAATGGCGTAGCCGGCGATGGACGCAATGACCGGCTTGGGGAGTCGGCGGATCTGGATCTGCAGATCGAGCACGTTCAGTCGGCCCACGCCGTGGCGAGCCACGGCGTCGTCGCCGAGGTACCCGTCGTCACCTCGAATGCTCTGGTCTCCGCCGGAACAAAAGGCATCGGCGCCGGCGCCCGTTAAGATGATGGCGCCGACCGTGATGTCGTCTCGGGCGTGCTCGAAGGCGTTCGCAAGCTCAAAGAGTGTCTGGGGACGAAAGGCGTTTCGCTTTTCCGGTCGGTTGATGGTGATCCGAGCGATGCCCTCACTGACCTCGTAAATGATGTCCCCGTAGTCGTAGGGACGTTGCCACGCGGGAAGTGGCGACGAACGAAATTCATCGAGGGGATCATGGGGCGGGCCTTGAATGACAGTCTTTGGCATAGCGTCAACGCTACCTTTCAACGCAGTACCCGCCGTCTCGTCACAGCGACACCCGGCCGAGGCGACAGCGTAGGCAAAGACCGAGGCTATCGCCGCAAGCGCCATTCCGGCCACGGCAACGCGGATCGTGAGATGGCGACCAACGCTCAGGGCCTAATCTCACGTAGTGCGTCCATTGCTCGCTCTCGACCTGGCGTTGGGCCCCGGCCTCGAAGAGGCGATACGACAACGAGTGCTTGCGGAGGAAGCGTTCTGCGTGCTGGACCAGCGGCTGTCGCCTCGTCGCCTTCAAGAGACGCTTGAACTTCTTGGAGCGACCGCCGTGATTGACGTCAACGGACGCCACGCGAGGGTGAGCGGCCGAGACGTCGATGACGACATCGGGCTCGTGATGCTGACTTCGGGTTCGAGCGCGAGTCCCAAGGCGGTGCAGCTGACGTGGAACGCACTACGGGCCAGTGCTGAGATGACTCAGGCAGCGCTTCGCCACGACCGCGCGCCGGTCTGGTTTCCCTGCCTGTCCGCGAGCCACATCGGCGGCCTCGCCGTGCTGTTGCGCGCCATCTTGAGCGACGGTTCACTGGTATGGGATGACGTCGCCCGCATCGAAAGCGCACCGTCGCTGGGGGCGACGCACGTCGCGGTCGTACGAACACAGCTCGCTCGCCACGATCTCAGAGGCTTCGACGCCGTTCTCCTCGGGGGCGCTCGTTCGCCCGAGGAATTGGGTGAGAACGTCGTCACGACCTGGGGCATGACCGAGACGGGCTCGGGCATCGTCTACAACGGCGTTCCGCTCGTGGGCGTCGACGTTGCCGAAGTCGAGGGAGAACTCGTTGTTCGCACGCCCACGCTCTTCTCCTCGTACCGCGACGGCCCTCGACCACGAATCACGGGTCCCGACGGGCGAGACGACTGGTACCCGACCGGAGACGCCGGCACGGTGACCGACGGCCGCATCAGCGTCCGGGGCCGCGTGGGCTACGTCATCAACACCGGCGGCGAGAAGCTCTGGCCGGAAGAGCTCGAAACAGTGCTCTCGGCGCTCACGGGTGTCCACGATGTCGCCGTCACGAGTCTCGACGACGAAGAGTGGGGTGAGCGAGTCGTCGCGCTCGTTGTCGGTGACGGCACGGACCTTGACGAGGCACTCATCGCAATCGCCAATGAGCGAATCGGGCCCTGGGCCAAGCCCAAGGAGATCCGCTACGTCGCGGCAATCCCTCGCACGAGCAACGGCAAGATCATGCGAAACGAGCTCCGCCACCTCTTCTGATCGAGCCCCGGTGCAGAGGTGTCAGCTCGGGTCTCGGCGAACGACGACGTTGCCGATCAGCGAAGCATCGTGTTGCCGCGTCGCGCCAGCGAGTCAACCGACACGGCGGCGAGCAGAACCAGGCCTGTCACGATGTACTGCGCGGACGTCGCGATGCCGACGAGGGCCATGCCGTTGTAGACCGTGGCGATCACGACGCCACCGATCACCGCGTGGATCATCCGGCCACGCCCACCGTACAGGCTGCACCCACCGATGACCGCAGACGCCACGGCGAGCAGCACGAGGTTGCCGCCGTCGACACCGTCTGAGATGCCACCGAGTCTCGACGCATACAGCAGACCGGCGATGCCGGCGGTGAAGCCCGCCAGCATGAAGGCCATCAACCGGTAGCGATTGACGTTGACGCCGGCACGACGAGCGCCTTCGGAGTTCCCACCGATGGCGTAGAGGTACCGACCGGGCCTCGTCTTAGTGAGCAGGAAACTGCCGCCGCCCAGGACGGCGAAGTCGATCGGAACCGCGAACGGCATCCCTCGGATGACGGTGAAGGATCCGCGGTTGGCATTGAAAACCAACACCATGACGATGCCCGCAATCGCCAGGACCACGACCTTGACGATAATGAAGTAGAAGGGTTTCACGTCGAGTCCCGACGCCAATCGCTTCTGGTACGTGCGAACCATGGAGTACCCCATGAAGGCCACCAGCACCAGGACGAAGACCCACGTCACCAGCACGGTGAGTTGACCACTCACCAAGTCGTACATGACCTTTTCGTTCAACGCAATTGTGCCGCCAGAGCCGTTGCTATCGATGGTCCAGATCATGACGCCTTCCCAGACCAGGAGCCCGGCCAAGGTGACGATGAATGAGGGCAGTCGAAGGCGGATCACGATCGTGCCGTGAAGGAACCCAATGAATGTTGAGACGCCAACCGCCACCAGCATTGCCAAGATCCAGCTCAAGTGGAACTGGTTGTCCACCAGAATCGTCGCGATTGCCGCGCTCAGGCCCATGACGTAGCCCAGTGAAAGATCGATATCACCTAACAGCAACAGCCACACCTCGGCCATGCCCAGCAACACGAAAATCGTCGCCTGCGTGAAGAGGTTCGTGAGGTTTCCCGCAGAGAGAAAGACGGAACTTCGTATCTGGAAGTAGATGACCAGCACGAGCAGTCCGAGAAGAACCGGAACGAGGCCGGTGTCGCCCTGCCACAACGTCTTCAATTGGCTCTTGACGTTGCTTAGCGTCGCACCGGGCGCAGCGGGTCCGGGCGTGGGCCCTTGCTCATGAGAGATGGACAACGTACGACTACCTTTCAGTTACAGCGCAGAAGAAACTGACGTTCCTGCGCGGCCCAGCGTTCCCGTCGTGATCAACTCTACGGCGCTCGCGGTATCGTAGTCGCCGATCGGACCGGTATGGACCATCGCTCCGAGATACATCACGGCGATGCGGTCGGCCACCGCGAAGACATCGACGAGGTTGTGCGAAATGACGAGTACGGCGATGCCTTGCGAGGAGAGCGTCTTGATGAGTTCGAGGACCTGAGCCGTCTGCGAAACGCCCAGGGCGGCCGTCGGCTCGTCGAGGATCACCATTTCCGACTCGCGCATGACAGCTCGCGCAACAGCGACCGCTTGGCGCTGACCTCCGGAGAGCGAGCCCACCAGCTGGCGGGCCGATTTCACCGTGGTCACCGAGAGATCGGCCAGGGTCTTCCTGGTCGTGATCTCCATCTCGATTTCGTTAAGGATCCCCAGTCGGGTCTCTTCACGTCCGAGGTACATGTTTTGAACGATGTCCAGGTTGTCGCAGAGCGCGAGGTCCTGGTACACGGTGGCGATGCCCAGATCCGCGGCATCACGCGGCGAATGAATATGGACTTCCTTGCCCTTCCAGAAGATCTTCCCGGCCGACGGAGCCCAGATCCCTGCGATGGTCTTGATCAGCGTTGACTTGCCGGCGCCGTTGTCACCGATGAGCGCGAGCACCTCACCGGCCTTGACCTCGAGGTCAACGTTCTGCATCGCCTGGACGGGCCCGAAATGCTTCGAGAGCCCGCGCATGCCGAGCAGGCTTTGCGGTGCCGAGGTTTCCACCTCCGAGCCACCATTCCCCATTGATGTGAGTTGCGGTGACTCGGAAGTGGAATCCATCGTTAAAGACTACTTAATACCGTACGTCGTGCAGTCTGCTGCGTACGTCGGGACGGAGCTGTCACCGGAAACTGTCGGGGCGCTGCTGGTGCAGAGCGCCGACGCGGCAATGACCTTGTCGTGAACGACGGTCGCCTCGACTGTCGAAGCCGTGACCCACGTGGCGGTCAACAGGACCGACGGCACGTTCTTCAGGCTTGAAATAGTCGCAGCTGAGTCAGTCGACGTGCCGTTGACCAAGCCTGAAGGTGGCTTGACGCCCGCGCGCAGGTAAACGGCCAATGCCGCCGCAGCCTGAGCTTCCTTCCAGACGGGCTTGTAGACGGTGCCGCACTGGTAGCCAGAAATAATGTTCTGGAAGCCAGTGAGGGTGGCGTCTTGGCCGGTGAACGGAATGGTCTGCGGCTTTAGGCCCAGGCTCTGCAGGTGCGCAATGATCGGAGCGGCGTTTTCGTCGTTGGGCGTAATCACGGCGTTGATCGTTGGGTTGGCCGAGTAGGCGCCCTCGAAGTCAGTCAAAGCCGTGTTAGGGGTCCACGTACCGGTGCTCTCGTTGATCGTGTTGCTGGTGTTCGCGGCGCCTTCTCCCGGAGCGAAACCGGCCGCCTTCAAGACGGCGTTGTAGCCCTGGCCAAACAAGGTGGCGTTGTTGTCAGTCGGTGAGCCGTACATGACGTAGACGACTGGCTTGGCAACCTTCCAGGCGGTGATGCAACTCGTCAGGCCCGTTCCAATCAGCGTGCCAACGGCAACATTGTTGAAGCTGACGTAGTAGGTGCGAGCCCCACCCAGTGTCAGACGGTCGTAGTCAATGACCTTGACGCCACGCGCGTGCGCGTACGCCTCGATGATTGCACCCGTCGTCGAGTCGAGCGAGTCGAGCAGCAGCACCTTGGCACCCTTGGCAATGTCAGCCTGGGCGTCGGTGTACTGCGTCGAGTCACTGCCTAGCGCGTTTTGAACGATGACATCCTTCGACGGAACTCCCGCTGTCTTGAATGCTTCCTTCAAATACGGCGCGTCAAACTCCACGTAACGTGTTGAAGAGACCTCGTCAGGAAGAATGACGGCAATCTTGCCCTTACCCTTCGCTGCGATACTCTTCAAGTACTTCATCGTCGAAAAGCTCGTATTAAACGTGCTATCCGACACCGTCTTGGTACTCGCCGAACTCACGCTCGGTAGCATGGCGCCGACAAACGCACCGGCCAGTGCTACGGCAGCAATGGCCCTTCCTGTTCTAAACTTCATTCTCCCCAACCCTTCTTTGGCGCCTCTCGGCACCGATTGTTTGACATCTACGTGAACTTCACGTGAACGTGATATTCAGGGTTTGAAGATAGCACGATTGCATCGCAAAATGTTCCCACCCGCTGGTGCGGCACGTGCCTCGATTCCCTGATGTTGCTTAGAGAATGATCGTCCCATATGAGGATCAAGATGGGAAGTGACTTTTGTCATTTACTCCACCGCGATACTTCTCGGTACAAATTCCTACTTGAGAGTAAAATGCCTAACGTTCGTAGCAGGGTTTGGGGTCCCCTAAAGGAATTGTAAGACCCCCTCCATCGTCTCCATGATCGAAACCGACTCGTCGAGCGGCATGATCGGACTCTCCAACTCTCCGCTTCGTACACATCGCGCAACCTCGACGGCCTCGTACTGCAGGCCCCTTCCCTTTGTTGAGAACTCGAACGCTTCGGATTTTCCGTCACGCAATCTTAATATGAACGACGAGGGCGCATAGAAGTCGCCCATGATCTCTATGCGCCCGTCGGTGCCCACGATGCTCGCGCGCGTTTCGCTTCGCGCCAATGAAGTGCAGGTCAGAATGGCTTGCGCTCCGCTTTCGTATCCAAAAAGCATCGACGTCGTTGCGTCAACACCGGTGAAGGCGGGAGTGACCATGGCGCTCACGCGCTGGGGCGGCCCAAGGATCATTGAGGCGAACGAGACCGTGTAGACGCCCAAGTCGAGCAACGCTCCCCCGCCGAGCCCGGGCGCGAAGAGCCGAAAGCCTGGATCCTTTTCGAACCACTGCCCGTGGTCCGCCGACACCGTGACAACGTCGCCAATCACTCCGTCGCCCAGCAGCTGTCGCAACTTGACGATGTGCGGCAAGAAGCGCATCCACATGGCTTCCATGAGGAAGAGCTTCTTCTCTCGGGCCGTGGCGACCAGTTCGCGAGCCTCACCGGACGTCATCGTGAAGGACTTTTCGACCAACACCGGCTTGCCGTGTTCGAGGGCGAGCATGGCGTTGTCGTGGTGCATCGGGTGCGGCGTGGACACGTAGACCACGTCCACCGTGGGGTCCTCAACGAGGGAACGATACGAGTCGTGTCGAGCGGGCACCTTGAACTCCTCGCCGAAGGCCTCTGCCGATTCGCGTGATCGCGAACCCACCGCCGCGACCAGCGCATCGTCAAGGTGCTCGAGATCGCGAGCGAACGTGTGTGCGATGCCTCCAGTCCCGATTATTCCCCAGCGCAGCGGCGTCGTCATTGTCACTCCCTTTTCTCTTCGTCGGCCCAGAGACTTTCTCACATTTTGCTGGTCCGGACACCTTGACTGCCCTCAAGTTGATCGAGGCCTCTGTCCTGCGACACCCTGGCGCATTGAAATTCCCGGTAGGCGTCGTGACACGCGGTAAAACTTTCGTATGGCACAACTACTGGTCAACCGCCAGACACCCCGATTGACCCTTCGACCTTTTCAGTCGAGCGACGCGGACGATCTCGTCTTGCTCTACGGACGCGAGGACGTCACTCGATACCTCTACTGGGAGCCACGTGATAGGAGAGCGACCCTGGAGGCCCTGAAACGAAGCATGCAGCGACCCAAGGAAATCGTCGACGAGAATGTGCTGCCCGTGGCCGTGGTGCATGCGATATCGGGTCGCGTCATTGGCGACTTCATGTTGCGCTGGCTCAACAACGAGCACCACCAGGGTGAGATCGGAGGGTCGCTTCATCCCGATTTTCACGGACAAGGGCTCGCCGTCGAGGTCTATGGGGAGCTTCTTGAAATCGGCTTCAACCAGTTCTCCTTGCATCGAATCGTTGGTCGCTGCGACGGGCGCAACGTGGCGTCAATACGTTCTCTCGAAAAGGCCGGGCTGCACCGCGAAGCGCACTTCGTCGAGAACGAATTCGTCAAGGGAGAGTGGACTGATGAGGTGGTGCTCGCCATCCGAAGAGAACAGTGGGGGCAACTCAACCAGGTTCGTTAGATCGTTGTACGACCACGGGCTGCGCCTCACGTCTCGCCAATAGCATTGTCACGTGAATCGACTCGCCAACGCCAGCTCTGCCTACTTGCGCCAGCACGCGGACAACCCGGTCGACTGGTGGCCCTGGGGTGTCGAGGCTCTCGAGCAGGCTCGTGCGCTCGATCGGCCGATATTCCTTTCGGTCGGCTACGCCGCCTGCCACTGGTGCCACGTGATGGCGCACGAATCCTTCGAGGACCCAGAAATTGCCACACTACTTAACGACGGGTTCATACCCATCAAGGTCGATCGTGAAGAGCGCCCGGATGTCGACACCGTCTACATGGCGGCCACGCAGCTACTCAACGGGCACGGAGGATGGCCCATGTCAGTGTTTCTGCTGCCCGACACCCGACCCTTCATGGCCGGAACGTACTATCCCCCCGTCGACCGACACGGCCAGGTCGGCTTCGGTAGTCTGCTTCGCGCACTGAGCGACGCGTGGCACCATCAACGCGACGCCGTCGTGGCCCAGGCGCAGTCGCTCCAAGAGGCGACGCAGCGAGAGATCTCCTTCGTCGATCATCTCGTGCCCAACGAGGCATCGCTCGACCTGTACTCGATACGACGATCATTGAGAGACGAACTCGTCGCGCGAGTGGACGACAACGGTGGGTTCGGGCGCGCACCCAAGTTCCCGCGGCCCAGCAACGTGCACGCCTTGCTCGAGTTCGACGACGACGACGCCGTTGGCGCCGTTGCTCGCACCCTCGACGCCATGTCTCGTCGTGGTCTCTACGACCATCTTCGAGGTGGCTTCGCGCGCTACAGCGTCGACGACGAGTGGCACGTACCCCATTTCGAAAAGATGCTCAGCGACCAGGCGCTTCTCGCGCGGGTGTACCTTCAGGCGGCTCGCAGATTCAAGGACCGGCCCGAGTGGCGCGATGTTGCCCTCGACACACTCGATTTTGTCACGAATGACCTTCGAGTCGAAGAGGGGTTCGCGTCGTCGCTCGACGCCGACGCCGGCGGGGTGGAGGGATCGCACGTCACGTGGAGCGTCGACGAGGTCGTCCAGGCGCTCGATGACGCCGGGCTTTCCGCCGACACGAATCGGGTGCTGGCGCGCTGGCGAATAACGTCGCCGGGTGAAGTTGAGGGCCGATCCATACCGCGACTCGCCGAGGATGAGCCCTTTCTGTGCCCCGATGATCTGCTGGCGGCATTGGAGGCGCTGCGCGGCGCTCGGGCTCGTCGACCACAACCGGGCCGAGATGAGAAGGTCATCCTCGAGTGGAACGCGATGTTCGCGTCAGCCTGCCTGTTGAGCGCAGAGCCCGCTCGCGTCGAGCAGGCGTGCAACCTGCTGAGGTCACTTCGCGTCTCGCACTTTTCGAACTCGACCTGGTGGCGCACCGAGCAACGTCAAGCGCACGCGAGTATCGCCGACATTGCGTGGCTCTGCGAGGCGCACCTCGACGCGTTCGAAGCGACCGGCGACGAATTATGGCTCAAGGAAGCCCACGAACTCGGACAGTACCTGCTCGCGCACTACTGGGATGGCATCGTTCCGACGGCTCGCACCCCCGACGTCGGCGGAGGAGTCTTCTCTCAGAGCGACCTCGTGAAGGACCTGGCGACCAGACCAAAGGACATCTTCGACGGTGCCACGCCATCAAGCCATGCGGTGGCGTGTCGGGCACTGGCGAGGCTCGGACTCTGCCTCGCGGACCGCGACGTGCTCTGCGTGGCCCAACGACTCGTTCACCTCGGCGCGTCGTTGCTGGCCAACCACCCCGGCGCCGCGCCGGACCTGGTGGACGCGAGTGGTTTCGCACTCGAGGGCGTTGAGGTCGTTATTCCCGGCGACGCCAACGAGCTCAGCGACCACGTACGATTGACGCACATGCATCGATGCGTTCTGATCACTGGCGACGGCGCCTCACCTCTACTAAAGGACCGACGAGCGGGACTCGCCTACGTCTGCCGCGAAGGCTCGTGCTTGCTTCCCGTGCGCACCGTGGCGGAGCTTGACGAACAGCTCCGAGAGGCGTCACGCTGATGGCGCTGTTCAACCGCGACCCCTCGATCCGGGCCATTAAGCGACTCGTGCAGCGCATGCCCCAGCGAGACGAGGTCGACCTGACACCGGGATCGACGGTCTACGGTCTGGTCCTTGGTTCGACCAACGAATCAACCACCGTCGTGGACCTCGCGTCGCAGGCCATCGTTCGTTGGCGAATACCGTGGCCGGAGGATTTTGCGGCGGACCTCGCAGTCTTTGACGTCGTGGAAGGACAGCTCGCCTCCGACATCGAACGCAACGACCTCGCCCAACCCGAGGCAGTCACGCTCGCTGACCTGCCGCGAAGGCTCGGCTCCTATCGTGGGCGACGCGTGCGTAAGTGGCTCGAGAGGATTGCGAGCCCCGCCGACGGGCATCTCTTCGGTTTCCGCGGCCCCAGCGCCCCTTACTGGGAGTTCCGAGGCGAGCGTCCGAGCGTGGCTCTCATCGCGGCGGACAGCGGTCCCCAGTTGCTCCGGCGCAGCGATGACGGTTCGACGTGGGTGCGTTTCGGCTGGTACGGCGACGACGTGTGGCTGCTCTGCGAGGACAGTCACGCCATTCGCACCATGGAGACCGCTCGACAGTTCTCGCTCGCCGGCAAGGAACTCGCCACCTCGCTCGGTTTTCGCCCGACCTACGTCCTCACGACGTTGTCCAAGTCAATCGACGGCCACTGCTACAAGAGCTGCACCGGGCTTCTGCCCAGGGGCTGAGCTACTTGGGAAGTTTGCCCGACGACAGCGACTCCGCCATCGCCCAGCCAAAGACGACCAGTCGTTGACCATTCTCGGGCTTGAGGCCCTCGAAGTGCGTGGCCGCACCTTCGGGAACCGCGCCCTTAGCCGCCAGGTAATCAAGGCCGCCCACGGGCCCCGGTGACACGGTCATCACGAACGTCTTGTCGTCGATCGACTTCTCCGAGCCGAACCTCTTGGCGAGGCGCCTGCCCCACGCGCGGTCTTCGCCCGTTGGCTTGTAGCCGAGCCGAGGCACGACGTCATCGAGCCCGGCGAAGGCCCGGAAGCCGTCGGGCGACATCAGGCGTGACCCGAGCAGGACGTCTTCATCGGGGAAGGCCAGCAGGGCACGACGAAACTGGTCGTGCAGTATTGACTTGAGCGTCTGGTCGGACTTGGCGTTTCGGTCGACGAGCAAGAGCCCCACGAGCAGTGACGGCGTGCCGCCGATGCGCTCCAACGTGCAAAAGGAGTAACCCCGCAATTTGTTGCCCTCGCGCACTTGAGTGACGAGCACCCACTCCTCGCGCTGCTTGGAGAGGAAGCCGATGTCGAAGTTTGGCTCGCGGTCGACGCACAAATCCGCCATTTCGGCCAATTCGACATCGCTGAGGGCGGTGGTGTCTTTCGTTGTGACGTTCATTGCCATAGGGAGCCATTCTACGGGACTTCGCCACCCCAAGAAACTTTTCCTATCCCTTGATCACATTTCTACCGAATTCCGAGCGTAAGTCCCCCACTACCGCAGAAATGTTGACATTGAATTCCGGACCCAATTTGTAGGCCTTTCCGGCCTCCCCGGTCTCCACAATCACCGGAGATTTGCCGGGATGATGCGAAAGGATGTCGCGCAACGTTCCAATCGAGCGGGCCGTCAGGTCCTCAGGACGTAGGGCCAGTCGCAACTCGGAATCGCCGTTGTCCACCTTGAGCAGGGTGACCTTAAGAGCACTGAAACGCAATTCGTCATCGCGGGCGTCGAGGCGGCCCTCGATGAGCACGACGTTGTCCTTGGCGAGGAACCCGCTGCACTCCTCGAACTTGCGCGCCGAGAAGTTGATTTCCATCGATCCGCCCAAGTCCTCTAAGACAACGCGAGCGTATTGCTGGCCAGCCTTGGTGGTGCGAATCTGGACTTCAGCCAGAATCCCCCCGACGGTGATGACCTTGTTCGCCCGGGCGAGGTCGTCACCGCGCTCTCGAATCGAGATGATCGAACCGTCGGTCCTTTCGGCCAGCGTGCTTTCGATCTCGTAGAGCGGATGATCCGAGATATACGTACCGAGCATCTCGCGTTCGAAGTCCAGCTTCACCGACTTATCGAATTCGATGTCGCTCAACGCGATCTCGGTTCCCTCCCAGTCGTCGGCCGCGCCGTCGCCATCCAGGGCCGCGAAGAGCGTGGAGATGCCAAAAGACAGGTCCTTTCGACGGCTGAGCGTGACGTCGATGATCTCGTCCACGCGCAGGAGGAATCCCAGGCGCGGCACGCCCAGGGAGTCAAACGCACCGGCCTTGATCAGTGACTCCATCGAGCGGCGGTTGAGGACCATCGGATCGACGCGCCGCACGAAATCGTAGATGGTCCCAAAGGCTCCGTTGGCCTCCCGCTCGCCCACGATCTTGTCAACGAGCGCCTCGCCGACGTTGCGCACCGCGGCCATGCCGAACAGGATGGTGTTGTCCTGGAGCAGGCTCGGCGCGTACTCGGCGAATGATTCATTGACGTCCGGCACGCCCACCTTTATGCCCATCTGGCGGGCCTCGTTGAGATAGACGGACGCCTTGTCCTTGTCGTCGCGAAAGGACGTGAGCAGGGCCGCCATGTACTCGACGGGATAGTTGGCCTTCAGCCACGCGTTCTGGTAGGCGATGAGGCCGTAGCCGTACGCGTGACTCTTGGGGAAGGCGTAGTCGGCGAAGGGCTCGATCTTGTTGAAGATCGCCTCGCCCAACTCGTGGCCGTAGCCTTCACGCTCGGCCCCATCAACGAACTTCTTTCGCTGGGCCTGGATCATCTCGCGGTTCTTCTTCGAGCACGCCTTGCGCAGGTCGTCGGCCTCGGTCATCGAGAAACCGGCGACCTTGGTGGCGACACGCATGATGTCCTCTTGATAAATCATGAGTCCGTAGGTCTCGCCGAGGATCTCTTCGAGGTCGTCGTGGTCGTAGCTCACGCCCTGGCGGTGATTCTTGCGGTCCGCGTAGTCGTTGTGCACGTTCTCGCTGAGGGGACCCGGGCGATAGAGCGCCACGAGCGCAGCGATGTCGTCGAAGCTCGTGGGGGCGAGGCGGCGCATGAGCTGGCGCATCTTGTCGCCCTCGAGTTGAAAGATGCCGATCGAATTGCCGAGCTTCAGCATGTCGTACACCTTGTCGTCATCGAGCGCGACGTGGTCGATGTCGACGCCCTCGCCGTGACGGCGCTTGATGTGCTCCAACGTCCGCTCGATGATGGCGAGGTTGCGAAGCCCGAGGAAGTCCATCTTCAACAAGCCGAGCTTCTCGATCGCGCTCGCCTCGTACTGGGTCACGATCGGCGCGTCATCGGTCGTTCCGTTCGGTCCCGACTTGCGCTGCACCGGGACGTATTCGAGGATTGGTTCCTTGGTGATCACGACGGCGGCCGCGTGGATGCCATCCTGCCGGCGCTTGTCGACGAAGCCCTTGGCAACGTCCACCGTGTGCCTCACTTCGGGATCGCTGTCGTAGAGCGAGCGCAGCTCCGCGGCTTCGACGTAGCGCCCCTCGTGGCCCGGCACCCGGGTAAAACAGGCCTCAAGCGGAAGGTCCTGACCCATCACCAGTGGAGGCATGGCCTTGGCGATCTTGTCCCCCAGCTGGGGCGGATAACCGAGCACCCGCGCGGCGTCGCGAACGGCCGCTCGGGCCTTTATGGTCGAGAAGGTGACGATCTGGGCCACGTGGTCCGAACCGTAGCGATCCGCGGCGTAGCGAATCATGTCGCCGCGGTAGCGTTCGTCGAAGTCCATGTCGATGTCGGGCATCTGGCGACGACCGGGGTTCAAGAACCGCTCGAAGATCAGTCCGTAACGAATGGGCTCGATGTCCACGATGCGAAGGCAGTAGGCGATACAGCACCCCGCGGCCGAACCACGGCCCGGACCGACGCGTACGCCCTGCTCGCGCGCGTGACGTATGAGGTCCCACACCACGAGGAAGTAGTCCGAGAAGCCCATGTCGGACACGACGCTCAATTCATAGTCCAGGCGGTCACGGACGCGGTCATCGAAGTCATCGCCGTAGCGTTCGTGGGCCCCCTGCAAGGTCAACTCGCGCAGGTATCGATGAGCGCCTTCCTTGTGGCTGCTGCCCTGGTAGTGCGGAGGTAGCGGGAACTCCGGCAACGCGTCGTTGTCGAACTGGATCGTCACGTCCGCGCGCTCGGCGATCACCAGCGTGTTGTCGCAGGCTTCAGGGATCTCGCGGAAGAGGTAACGCATCTCCGCGGCCGATTTGAGATAGTGCTGGTCGCTCTGGAACCGGAACCGATTCGGGTCCGCCACCAACGAACCTGTGCCGATGCACAGCAGCGCGTCGTGCATCTCGGCGTCATCGTGATGCACGTAGTGCAGGTCATTGGTGGCGAGCAAGGGCGCGTTGAGAGCCTTGGCGATCTCGAGCAACTTAGGGTTGGTACGCAACTGCTCGGGAATGCCGTGGTCCTGCATCTCGATGAAGAAGTTCTCGTTTCCGAAGATCGTCTGAAGGCGTCCGGCCAAGTCGAGCGCCTTGGCGTAGTTGTCCTGGACCAACGCCTGGAGCACGACGCCGCCCAGGCAGCCCGACGTGGCGACGAGGCCCTTGGCGTACCGTTCGAGCAGCTCCCAGTCGAGGCGGGGCTTGTAGTAATAGCCCTCCAGGAACGCCTTCGAGGAGAGCTCGCGAAGGTTGCGGTAGCCCTCGTTGGACATTGCGAGCAACGTCAGGTGGTGATAGAGCTTCTGCCCGCCTTCGGTGTCGCCACCCGTATCGTCGATCTTCCCGCGTCTCGGCGGGCGGTCAAAGCGAGAGTTGGCGGCCATGTACGCCTCGAGGCCGATGATCGGTGTCACGCCGTGCTTGCGGCAGGCCTCGTAGAAGTCGATAACGCCGTAGAGATTGCCGTGATCGGTGATGCCGAGGGCCTTTTGCCCGTCAGCCTTGGCGGCCAGCACCAGCTCCTCCACCCGGGCCGCCCCGTCGAGCATCGAGTACTCGGTGTGGTTGTGGAGGTGGACGAAGCTCTCAGCCATGGGCCGCGCTCTTCCTTTCGAAGGTCGTACTAATCAAATTACACGCGTGGGATTCGCAGGTTAGTACGTTGTTGGCCCACCCCACGCGCAGCGCCTAGAGGTAGGTACCGGCGCGAGGTTCAGGACCGCCGGAATTGAGAGAACGGTCGCGCATCTTTTCGAGCTGGGCGCTGGCGGCAGCCTGTTGGGCGAACAGCGACGCCTGGATGCCGTGAAAGAGCCCCTCGAGCCACCCGACGAGTTGGGCCTGGGCGATGCGCAGTTCAGACTCCGAAGGCACCTCGGGTGAGAAGGGTGGCGACATGCGCGCCAGCTCCTCGCCCAGGTCCGGGGACAGGGCGCTCGAGAGCTCGCGTATCGACGTCTGGTAGATCTCGCGCAGTCGGGTGCGTCCGGCTTCGTCGAGCGGTGCGCTTCGTGCTTCGTCGAGCAGCGACTTGACCATCGAACCGATTCGCATGACCTTGGCCGGCTGGCTGATGAAGTCGGTCGCCTCGTCGCGCGAGGTCGCCTCGCTCTCCTGCCCGGGGTCCAGAACCGCGTCAGGATTGACAGTTTCCTCTTTGGTGTCGTTCTCGTCCATCTAGCCAGTGTGCCAGACGCGGTGGGTACCCACGACCTAGCTCATTGGGGACTAGGCGTCTCTATAGACTGCGAACTATGAGGGTATCGACGCGAGGAGACTACGCCAGCCGGGCGCTATTGAGCCTGGCCCTTCGCGACGACCTGGCCACGCCGGTTTCCGTCCGTGACCTCGCCGAGAGAACCGGTCTGCCCCAGCCCTACCTCGAGCAAATCCTCTTGAGCCTCAAGAGCGTCGGTCTGGTTCGATCCAAGCGCGGCGTGGGGGGCGGCTACGTTCTGGCCCGATCAGCCGAGGTCATTACCCTCGCGGAAATCGTCGCCGCCGTCGACGGCCCCATCGTCGCCGGCGACTTTGGAGAGCCCCATAAGGACGGTGCCTGCAACCACGAAGGCCAGTGCGTCCTGCTTGGGGTGTGGGCTGACGTCGGCAACCACATGCGCGAGCACCTCGCGAGTTTCACTCTGGCGGACATGGTCGCGCAGGCGCGGGGTGGCCAACAGGTGAAGAAGACCCACAGCGCCTAACGGAACTTCTTATGATTTCGTTAATATATGAGTCTTGAAGTCGCCTTTACCCCATGGTAAATTAGTAAGGCGTTGATAGGAGAAATACCCGCCCATCGGCGCGACAGTTGTCAGCCAGCGAGGAGATGCTATGACTACCGCGGTTCACCGTTCATCGGTCAACACGAACGACATGCTGGGTCTCTTAATGCGGGACCTGGATCGCTACCCCATGCCCAACTACGACGAGCAGGTCGAACTGGCCAAGCGTGTCACGGCCGGTGACGAAGAGGCGAAGAAGCAGATGGTCGCGGCCAACCTACGTCTCGTGCTGCACTGGGCGCGCCGGTACCAGGACCGAGGCGTGGAGATGGTCGACCTCGTCCAAGAAGGTACGTTCGGCCTACTGCGCGCGGTGGAGAAGTTCGATTGGGAGCGGGGATTCAAGTTCTCGACCTACGCGACCTGGTGGATTCGCCAGTCGCTGCAGCGCGCCGTCCAGCAGCACGGCCGCACGATACGGATCCCCCTCGAGGTGGGAGAGCAACTCCAGCGCCTCGAAGCCACGACCGCGGAACTGACGTCGATCTTCGCGCGCAAGCCAACCGACGAGGAGCTCACCGAGGCAACCGGCATGACCAAGGCCGAACGCGAAGGCCTGCGCGGACTCGCGGGCGTCACGGCCAGCCTCGACCAACCCGCCTCTTCGGACTCCGCCACGACGTTGGGCGACCTCGTTGCTCCCAGCCAACACGACTGGGTGGGCGATATCGAGCAGACCATGATGGACGACGAGTTGCACGGCGCCCTCGAGAAACTGAACGATCTGCAACGAGAGGTGCTCTCGCTACGATTCGGGCTCAACGGCACGACGCCGCTCTCCCTGCAGGCGACGGCCACCAAGATGGACATCGGTGTGCGCCGGGTGCGCCGAGCCGAAGAAGAGGCGCTCACGCTGTTGCGCTCCGACAACGCCGTCATCGCCGCACGCGAAATCGCCTAACGATCTAGAACAGCACTCCTTCGGGCACCAGGCGCGCCAGATCATCAGGCAACGGCACGCTCGTCGTCAGCCACTGCGAGCTGCGCGGGTGGGCGAAGGCCAACGTCGTGGAGTGCAGAAAGAAGCGCTCCACGTCGAGACGCTTGTCACGCCGATGCCCGTAGCGCGGATCGTTCACCACGGGATGCCCGATTGTCGCAAGGTGCACGCGAATCTGATGAGTCCGCCCGGTATCCAACTGCAGCCGCAACAGGGTCATCGCGTGGGGCTTGACGATCCGCGCGAGCACCTCGTACCCGGTTCTCGCCGCGCGTCCGTCGGCGCGCACTGCCATCAACGTTGGCGTTCGAGTGGAGCGACCTATCGGCGCGTCGACGACGCCGCGCTCCTCGGCGACGTGACCCTCCACCATTCCCAGGTAGGTGCGTTCCATCGTGCGTTCGGCAAGTTGGTGCGACAAACTGAGATAGCCCTCGGCGGTCTTGGCAACCACCAATACCCCTGACGTGCCCTTGTCGAGGCGATGCACGATGCCTGGACGCAGCGGATCGCAGAGACCCTCGTCGCTCAGTGCCTGCATCTGGGGATAGAGGGCGAGCAGTCCGGCAACGAGAGTACCGTCGCGCTGGCCCGCCCCGGGATGAACCACCTGGCCGGGCAGCTTGTTGACAATCGCGAAGTCGTCGTCGTCGAGCACGACGTCGACCTCGACCGAGGGATCCGCCTCGACGGCACCGCTGTCGGGCACGGGCAGTACGGCCCTCAGTCGTTGGCCCTGGGCGAGCACGGTCGAAGCCTTGAGCACGACCCTGTCGTCAACGCGCACCGCGCCACTTATCAAGATGTTGTGCGCCTCGGACCTCGACAGACCGGTCAGCATCGAAAGCACTCGGTCGACTCGGATGTCCGCCAATGTCGAAGGGACGATGAGGTCGAGCGTCTCGCCGTCAAAGGGATCGCTGAAGAGGTCGTCGCTCATCGAACCAACAGTTTTTCACCACGCAGAGCCGACACCACTAGCACCACGAAACCCGCCGTTATGGCCACGTCGGCGAGGTTGAAGACGGGAAAGTTCCCCACGGCGATGAAATCGGTCACCCGGTGCGGCGACGACGTCAGGCGATTGACCACGTTGGCAAGCCCTCCCCCGAGCAGCAGACCGAAGCCGATCGCCGCAGCACCAGAGCGCGCACGCACGCCCACCACCACGACGACGAGTGCGACGACAACCGTCAGCACCGTGGTGAGCAGAGGGCCCGATTGGTTGATCGAGAACGAGACGCCCGAGTTGTACTGGAGGCGCAACCAGACCTCACTGAACAGGTGCACGGCGTGCGCCGCCAGGGCCCGGCGAGCCCAGAGTTTGCTCAGCGCATCAACGCCGGTGACGATCAACGCCAGCAGAACGACGACGGGATTTACTCCGTAGATCAGACGATCGCGCGACACGAGACACAGGTGAAGACCGGCAATTGCGCCAAGAGCCGGGCCTTCGAGATGGGCTCGTAACACTCGTCACAACGACCGTAACTTCCGTCGTCCACGCGCGCGAGGGCTACGTCGATCTCGTCGACCTTGAGGCGCAGCGCGGTCGCAAAGTCCTTTAACTGGTCTCGCTGAATATCCGACGCGACGCTGCTGCCGTCCTCGTCGTCGTATTCGAGACGCTCGCGGTCCACGAGCATCTCCTCGGCCTCGGCCTCGGCTACCAGGATCTGTGCGTTCGTCGCCTCTCGCGCCTCGCGTAGGAGGACGCGCAGTTCACTGAGGAATGCCTCATCCTTGCCATAGGGCTTGGAAAGCATCTTGCGCTCGAGAGCCTCGAGCCGACGGCGCTCTTCGGCCTCACGACGCTCTTGACGCTTGAACTCTTCGTGGTTACGGCGTTCGATCTCGCGCAACTTGCGTTGCTTCTCCGCCTCGATCGCCTTGCGCTTGGCATCGATTTCGCGCTGCTTTTTCGCCTCGGCAGCCGCCTTGTCACGCGCCTTGGCCTGGACCTCACGCTCTTTGGCGGCGGCCTTGGCCTTGGCGTCGCGTTCGCGCTGGGCTCTTGCTGCGGCTACGGTCTTGGCCTTAGCGGCGGCGGCCTTGGCCTTGGCGAGCGCTTTTGCCTTGGCGTCGCGCTCCTTTTGCGTCTTGGCCAGAGCGGCGGCCTTGATCTTGGCGGCGGCCTTGGCCTTATCGTCTCGAATCTTCTTCGCCTTGAGGAGCGCGGCGGCCTTGGCCTTGGCGGCGGCAGCTCGTTTGGCGACGGCGGCACGTTGGGCCGGGGTCATCGCCAGGGCCTTAGCCGCATTCGGAGCCGCGGCCTTCTTCGCGGGAGCCTTCTTGGCCGCGGCCTTCTTGGCCGCCGCCCTCGCGGGCGGGGCCTTGCTGGACAAAGCTTTCTTCGCTGGAGCCTTCGATATCGTTTTTTTCACAACTGCTTTCTTGATAGGAGTCTTCTTAAGGGGTGCCTTTGACGCTGTTCTCGCCGCTGATGCGATCTTTGTTGATGCCTTCTTGATCGGGGCCTTTGCCACTTTCTTCGCGTTCGACGGCATTATTAACTCCTTGAAGTAGAGAACGAGTGCGCGCAGACCCTAGCAGCCCGCCAGCGCAACGGTGCTACAGACGATCGTCGTTCGACGGCGGGTCGAAGTTCAGGACTTGACCGATGGTTGGTTGGTGACTCGACGGCGCCGGGGGCGGTGAGGCCGGGCGAGGCGCGGCGGGCGGCGGGGTTTGACTCAGCGTCGTCATGGGCGCCGTGGGCCTGGACGATGACGAGCCGCCCTGACTCGCTCGCGGCCCACCGACTTGCAGCGAGCTCTCCACCCAGCGAGAGAACTCGGCCAATGCGGCGCTGAGACGGGTGCGTTCGGTGTCGAGCTGGCGCGTCAACAAGTCAACGTCCTCACTGAGGCGCTGTTTCAGCCCGTTCAATCGATTAACTTCGTCCTCGGCTCGGCTACGAGCCTCCCCTATGATCTCGCGAGCGCGCTCCTGGGCCGCGACGGTAAGACTGCGGGCCTGTTCCTCCGCCTCCTGCTGGGTCTTCTCGATGAACTGTTGGGCGAGGACGATCAACGCCGTTACCTGTTCGGGACCCGCGCCCGAGGTCACTATTCGCGGAGCGGGCGCGGGAGCCGCAGCGGGGGTCAAGGTAGTGGGACCCGTGGCCGCCGGCGCCCGACCGCTCTCCAACTGATTGATTCGTTCCGCACCGAGACGCAGTTGCTGACGCATCTGCTGGAGTTGGTCCTTCAACTGACGCGTCTCGACCGAAAGCCGCTCCAGGAACTCGTCGACTTCGTCGACGTTATAACCCTTAAGTCCGACCTTGAAGGCCACGGTGTCGATGGCGTCGAGTGCCGAAGTAGCGTTATTCGAACTATCCATTCAGCCACCCTACCGCCCCGCTGCGGCAGTGAAGTGAATACACGCCTCAGATGACGTGGTTTATGACGTACAGCAAGAGGATCGCAACCAGCACCGAGAAGTCAACCGCGACACCACCGGCGCGGGGCTGCGGGAGTACTTGGCGAAGGGGTCGAAGCACCGGCTCGGTCACCGCGGCGAGGACCCGGCGAACCGATGTCAGTCCCCCGCTGTGGGTCGAAGCAGGGATCCAACTCAACAACGCGGTGAAGAAGAGCACCCAGATGTAGAAGGTGATGATTCCGTGGACAAAGTTCATGAATTGTCGAGCGACCGATAGTTCGACACCCGCAAACGATCCTTCGTATCAGGGCTGATGTGTGTGCCTTGCGGGCTCACGAGATACACACCATTGCTCAGCGGCTCGATCTTGGCGTTCATGGCGTAGGCCGTACCGGCGGCGAAATCCACCAGACGCCGAGCGAGGCCGGCGTCGACTTCGGTCACGTTGAGCAGCACCGCGCGATTGTTGCGCAGCATGTCGGTGATGCGTCGCGACTCGTGGTACGAAGTCGGGAAGAAGACGGCGACGTCACGGTCCTGAGACGCGGTGGCGATACCTCGCGCACCGGCGCTCGCCATCGGGCGCACGCGCGGCGCCTGGCCCGAGGCGTCGAGCACCGAGATCGATGAGATGCGCAGTGGCGGAGGCGTCGAACGTGACGTCCCCGATCCGCTCGCGACCGTCGGGAAGGGCCGAGACGAAACCGCTGGGGGGGGCGGCGAATACTCCTGCTCGCTTTCGAACGAAGGCTGGTCGGCGAAGGCCCGGGCGGCGGCGGACGCCGAGTTGTCACCGTAGTCATCCTCGACGAGGCCCAGGAACCCCAGCACGTGACGCATCTTTTCATTCATGGACTTCTCCTCGCGCCTTCTCGACCACACTCATATTAGGCCGGGCCCGTCACGGGGCGACTCGAGGGCCAAAGAGAGCGCGCCCCACTCGAACCTCGGTCGTTCCGTACTCGCAGGCGAGTTCCAGGTCGTCACTCATGCCCATGGAGCGCTCGCGAAGGCCCAACTCATCGGCCAACTCACTGGTGATGTGAAAGGCTTCACGAGCCCCCTTGACGTCGGTCGGCGCCACCGTCATGAGGCCTCGAACGTTCACCCCCAGTTGACGTGCGTGCTCCACCAACGCGGCCACCTCACTCGGAGGTGCTCCGTGTCGTGTCGTGAGGGCCGTGCAGTTGACCTCCACGAAGATCGTCGCACCGGGCTTCTTGGCGGCGATCCGGTTAAGCTCCTTCACCCGCGACACGCCGCACAGCACGTCGCTCACCTCCAGCACCCGCGAGATCTTGTTGGTCTGCAGCGCGCCCATGTAGTACCACTCGAGATCGATATCAGCCGTGGCCGACCTCTTCAAGGTGAGCTCGTCAACGTAGTTCTCTCCAATCGTGCGAAGGCCTGCCTCGTACGCGGCCCTCACCATTTGCGGTGCGAAGGTCTTGGTCACCGCCACGATCCGCACACTCTGCGGTTCGCGGCCGGCCGAGGCGATCCGCGACCGCACGTCGGCCACGTTGGCCGAAACCTGCTGAATAAGCTCGTCGCTAGCGGAGGAAGCTGGGCAGGTCGTCATCGCCACCAACGTCGAAGAGGTCATCGTTGGTGGTGCTCGCGAAGATGTCGCTGCGCGGCCCTTCAGTCATGACCGGCGCACTCGTGGTCGTGGGCAGCGACGGCGCACTGTGATCGAAGCCGGCGGCGATGACCGTCACGCGTACCGCGTCGCCTATCGTGTCGTCGATCACGCTGCCGAAAATGATGTTGGCATCGGGGTGGGCAATCGAGTGCACGATCTCCGAGGCGTCGGTGACCTCGGACATGGTCATCTTGGAGTTGCCCACGATATTGATCAGGATGCCGCGCGCGCCGTCAATGGAGGCCTCGAGCAGCGGCGAGGTGATCGCCGCTCGGGCCGCGTTGACGGCCCGACCCTCTCCCGTTGAGGTACCGACCCCCATGATCGCCGTGCCCGCGTTGCGCATGACGGTGGTGACGTCGGCAAAGTCGGTGTTGATGAGGCCGGGAACGGTAATGAGATCGGTAACCCCGCGCACCGCCGACAGGAGCACGTCGTCAGCGATCTTGAAGGCGTCGAGCATCGACGTGTCGACCGCGGCGACGGTGAGCAGGCGGTCATTGGGGATGACGATCAGCGTGTCCACCTTGTCGCGCAGCGCTTGAATGCCCTTTTCGGCCTGGTTGGCGCGACGCTTGCCCTCAAATCCAAAGGGGCGGGTGACGACGGCGATGGTCAATATCCCCATCGAACGCGCCACGTCGGCGACGACCGGCGCGGCGCCCGTCCCGGTGCCGCCGCCCTCCCCGGCGGTTATGAAGACCATGTCGGTGTCGCGTAACGCTTCCTCGATCTCCCCGCGGTGGTCTTCGGCGGCCTGACGGCCGATCTCGGGATCGCTACCGGCCCCGAGCCCCCTCGTGAGTTCACGTCCGATGTCGAGTTTGAGGTCCGCTTCGCTCATGAGTAGCGCCTGCGCGTCGGTGTTGGCAGCGATGAACTCTATATTGCGCAGGCCCGACTCAATCATGCGGTTCACCGCGTTGACACCGCCGCCGCCCACGCCGACGACCTTGATCACAGCGTGGTAGTTGTTCTGGTTGAGACTCATGAACTCCCCTTGGGTTGACTCTTCTATTGTGTCCCACCACCAGCGTAGGAACGAACTTCGCGAACAAATGTCATTGAAGGCTAGTCAGCGCTTGGTTTTTGGTCAAATGGCGCCGGTCACGAAGGCGGTGGTCCGCTCACCGCCAACTCGTCGGGGACGGTGACGTTGACGACGTCACCGGCTCCCAGGGTGCTGTGGGAGATCACTGATGCGATTGCCACGAACTTCGCTCTAAGTTGCGTCGGCACTCCCAGGATGAAGCTCACGGGCGTCGTCATCTTCAACGTCACGCTGCCGTGAGAGTCTTCGGTAACGTCGTCGACCTGGCTCGCGAAGGCCCGCGGCAAGAGGCTTGCAACAAACGCCGCGGAACGCCCGGCGCGCTCGAACGGCCACGTGCTCTTGGACGCATCGACGTACACGAGCGTCGGCAAGTTTGCTCTCAGCGGCGCCGGTCCGAGGTCCCTGCCCCGCACGTCCACGTAATCGAGGACGTGACGCGGTCCGTAGGCCACCGCGACCGCGGAACTCTCCCGCACGGTCAGGACGACGGTGCTGGGCCAGTGCTTGGAAAGCGTCACGCTCCGGATCCACGGGAAGACAACCAGCTTCCTCTCTATCGACGTGACGCTGACGTCGATCATTGGAGGGTGACCGTCGAGGCCCGAGACCGCCAGCACTTGGCCGGCGGGCTCGTGGTCAACGCCCAGCACGCTGACGTGCTGGACCTCGAAGAACGATTGGTGCAGCGCCCATTGCCCGCCCAGAACCAGCACCGTCACCATGACGCCCGCGCTCAGCAAGATCTTCGTGAGTCGCCGAAGTCCACGTCGTCGCGTGCGTCGCGTCTCCTCGACGAACGACGTCACCGTCTCTCGTGGCGCGCGCCGAGTCACGCCAGTGCCCCGAATCCGATCAGTCGATGCTCGGTCTGCAGTGCCACGCCGCTCGATTCGAACACGCGATTGCGCACCTCGACGAGCAGGCGGTAGACGTCGTCCGCCCGTCCGCCGGCGTCGACGAGTATGAAGTTCGCGTGCTTTTCGCTGATCACCGCGCTGCCGATGCGCAGCCCCTTGCAACCGGCTTGCTCGATCAACTGCCCGGCGTGCGCACCGGGAGGATTCTGGAACACGCTGCCCGCGTTCGCGCCACCCGGCTGGTGCTCTCGGCGCCACCGGACAATCTCGCTGATCTGGCGCTTGGCGGCCGCGACGTCCCCGCGAGCGAGACGAAGCTCCACGCCGGTGACGATGTCCCGGGGGCCCAGGCCGCTCGTGCGATAGCCAAATGCCAACTCGTGCTTTGTCCAGTGTCGGATCGCGCCATCACGCCAGACCGACGCTTCGATTACGGAGGCGGCCATATCCGAACCATGACCACCGGCGTTCATCGCGAGTGCTCCGCCGAACGTACCCGGGACGCCGACCGCCCATTCGAAGCCGACGATGCCCTCGCCGGCCAGCCGACGGGCGGCAACCGGAAGATCGAGTCCGGCCCCGGCCCGCACGACCACGTCATTTTCTTCGTCGCGCCAGGTCAAACCCGTGAACTCGCCGGTGAGGTGCACGCCGAGAGCCGCCACCTCGCCGTCGGCCACCAGCAGATTTGATCCGTTACCCACGACCACGATAGGCAGCGCGCACCGTTTGAAGAGTGGGCCCAACTCGTCGAGGTCTTGGCTGGTCGACAACGTCACGAAGACGCGGATGCCTCCGCCGACCCGGTACGTCGTGCGCTCGCCGAAGGGCGCGTGCTCTTGCACGCGCCCTTCGGCGCGTTCGATGAGTTCTTCCAAGCTCATCAGCGCAGTCCGCCACTCAACTTGCTGGCGACCTCGGCGATGTCGCCCGCGCCGAGCAGCACGATCACGTCGCTTCGATCGTGAGCGACTTCGAGCAGTTCGAGAACCTCGGCGAAGGTCGCGCCGTACGCGCACGAGGTGCCGGGACCGCTGAGCCTCACGCGCGTCGCGATGACCTCGCCGGTGACGCCCGTGGGATTCGCCTCACCGGCGGGATAGATGTCGGTGATGATCACGGTCGTGGCATCGTGAAACGCGTCAGCGAACTGGGTGGCGAGGTTGAGTGTCCTCGTCACACGATGAGGCTGGAAGACCGCGGTGACCCGCTGGTAGCCGATGCTGCGAGTTGCCGCCAAGGTCGCGGCGATCTCGCCGGGCAAGTGGGCGTAGTCCTCGTAGACGTCGACACCGCGCCACTGTCCCAGGAACTGAAACCTTCGAGGGGCGCCCTCGAAGGCGGCGAGACCGTCGGCGACGGCCTTCACCTCGACGCCCAAGCTGCGCGCCAGCACCGCCACCACCGAGGCGTTGGCCACGTTGTGTTCGCCCGTGACCCTCAGGGCAAGTTCGAACTCTTCGTCAGGTCCCGTCAGCGTGAACCCGCAGCCGCGCCGCGACAGATCGACGTCACCCACGATCCATGAGCACTGCCGCGTTGACCCCGCGAAGATCACGGGGCGTCCACTGGCCACGGAGACGCGACGTGCCCCCTCGTCGTCGCCCCACGCCACGACCGGACCCGAGGTCCTCATCAGGAGTCGGGCGAAGGCCTCCTCGAGTGCCGCGATCGTTCCGTAGTGGTCGAGATGATCCGCTTCAACGTTGAGCAGACCAAGCGCGTGAGGGGCGAGGAGGGAAAAGGTGCCGTAGCTCTCGTCGACTTCGAGGATGATCGAGCCACTCCCCCAATGACCGTTGGCACCGATGGCGGTCACGGGCGCTCCCAGTAGTCGCGAATCGTCGCGACCGGCCGCACGCATCACGTGGACCATCATGGACGTGGCCGTGGTCTTTCCATGGGTTCCCGTTAGGCCAATCACCAGTTGCAGCGAGGCCAGACGCTCAAGCACCCGCGCTCTGGTGAGCAGCGTGGCCCCGCGATCACGCGCCGCTGCCAGTTCTGCGTTGTCCTCACTCACGGCCGGCGACCAGAGGACGATCTGCGAATCGACACCGTGAAGCGGATCATGACCAACGGCAACGTCCACCCCGGCCGCCCGTAAGTGGTTAAGGACCGGAGAATCGATGGAGTCGCTGCCGCTCACGACGCAACCCATCTCACGCAGAAGAAGTGCGAGGCCGCTCATGCCGGCACCGCCGACGCCCACGATGTGAACCCTCGCGCCGGGTCCAAACCCGTTCACGGTCTGGCGACCTTCAAGATCACGTGGGCAATCTCACGAGCGGCGTCGCGACGACCAAGCGCCGCTGCGGCAACGGACATGGACATCAAGTTATCGGCCACGAGCACGTCATCGAGAACCTCTCCCAACGCGTGAGCCGTGCAATCGGCGTCGCGCATCAACCTGGCGCCTCCGGCCGACGCCACGGCTTGGGCGTTCTTCGTCTGATGATCGCCCGGCGCGCCGGGCAGCGGCACGAGCACTGACGCGATGCCAAGCGCCGTGAGTTCGCCTATCGTAATAGCGCCGCCTCGGCAGACCGCCGCATCGCAGACGGCCCATAACTCGGCCATGTCACCGAACTCCACTATCCGATAGTCGAGTCCGCCGGACGTCGGCCGCGCCGACTGGACCGACGCAAAATCTCGTCGCCCGGTCACGTGTATGAGCGTGCGATCAGTTCGTTGGCCCCACAGCGACGCGAGCTGGCTGACGGCATCGTTGACGCGGCGTGAACCGAGGGACCCCGTCATCACCACCACCACCGCGCGGCCATCGTCGATCGGAGGCATCGCCGACGCCCGAGCGTTGCGCCGCGCGTCGTCACGGCGATCGATGCGAACGATGGCGTCTCTCAGCGGCGCCCCCGTGGTCGTCGTTCGGGGGTTTGTTGATTCAAACGCGGTACAGCGCCACGTCGCAAAACGGGTCAACACGCGCTGCGCGGCACCGGGCGTCGCGTCGAATTCCACCAGTACCAGCGGACGACGCCACACGACCGCCGCGAACGACGCCGCGAACGACGCATAGCCTCCCACCGACACCACGACCGAAGGGCGCCAGCGAAACACGTCGACCAGGGCGACGACGATGGCGCCGAGGAGGCCCAGGACGGCCACCACGTTGCTCAGCAGATCCGGCCACGCGAAAGATCGGCGAAATCCCCGACCGGGCAGCAACGTCAGGGCAATCGGCCCTCCCGCCAACAGTGTGGCCTCCTGACCTCGTCGACTACCGACGTAGCGAAGCCCGCTCGCGGGCACGCCCAGCACTTGCAGTTGCTCAACGACGGCCTGCATCGGAAAGACGTGCCCGCCGGTGCCCCCACCCGTAATCACGATGGGCCGGCTCACCGTTACCTCCGTCGTGCGCGACTCGACGAATTGACGCCTCGAGAATTGGCTCGAGGGGTCATTCGCACCGGTGCTCGAGTTTCCATCGCATTACGGAAGTCCGTGCGCACGAATTCCTGAAGCGAGACGTCGTGCGAGCGGCTCCGGTCGTGGGCGATGTTGTACAACAGTCCGACCGCCGCGAGTTCAGTAATCAACGCCGTGCCGCCGTAGGAGAAGAAGGGCAACGGGATGCCCGTCACCGCCCACCAGCCCACGACCGACGCGATGTTGATCAACGCTTCGATGGTTATCCACGTCGCAATCCCCATGGCCACCAGCCGATAGACGTCATTCGTGCACTTCTGGGCGATGCGCACGGCGGCGAAGAGGAAAGCAACGAACAGAGCAATGACGAACAGCGTGCCAATGAGCCCGAGCTCCTCGCCGATGATGGTGAAGATGAAGTCGGTGTGGGGGTTGGGTAGCAATCCCCACTTCTCCCTGCTGTGACCCAGACCAAGTCCGCTGAGCCCTCCGGCGCCTAGACCGATCTTGGACTGGAGGAGCTGGTATCCATTGCCCTGCAGGTCGGCGCTGGGATGCAAGAAGGAGAAGAAGCGCGCGTAGGAATAGGGTTTCGCCTTCATGTACCCGTAGAAACCCGCGAGGCCGATACCAACAATGACGACCATCAGCTTCGTGCGGAGCCCGGCGACCGCCAGCATGACGAAGCCAACGATGGCAATCACCGACATCGTGCCGATGTCGGGCTCCAACAAAATCAGGGCGCAGCCTAAGGTCACGGGCAACGTCCAGATTGCCAGCTGCTTCCAGTTGTTCAACTCATCGTGGTGCTGATCGACGAGCCAAGCGACGAAGAGCACGGTGAAGAGCTTGAAGAGCTCCGACGGCTGCAGGTCGATTACCCGAAGGTTCAGCCAGCGCTTGCCGCCGTTGGCGCTGAGCCCCACCGCCTTGACGGCGACCAGCAATCCGAGGCCGCCCAGTATCAAGATGGGCGCCTTGGACACCAGTCGATCGATACGCACGCGCGCCATCACGTACAACGCGAGGAAACCGAAGCCCAGGTAAATGACGTCGTGAATCATGATGGACCACGGCGAGCCACCGCTCGCCGCCGACTGGCCTTCGCTGGCCGACGCTACGGCGATCGTGCCGAGCGTGACCAGCAGGGCAGTCACTACGAGCAGCACTCGACCATTGAAGTTGCCCCGGGGCAGGGGTTGCAGGTAACTGCGCAACCTTCTCCTTGGAGCACGCTGTTCTTCGAGTTCCGGTTGGCGTCGAGGACGCGCCTGCGATGGTCGAGAGGATTGGGTCAGCGTCATCACACCACCTTGGCGATCTCGAGGAAGTCCCCGTAGAAGATTCCCAGGCCGAGCATCGCGCACAGCCCCGCGACGATCCAGAACCTGATGATGACCGTTGTCTCGGGCCATCCTCGTAGCTCAAAATGATGATGGAAGGGTGCCATCCGAAAGACGCGACGTCCGAATATGCGAAAGCTCAGCACCTGCAGAATGACGGACGCGGTCTCGGCCACGAAGAGACCACCGAGCACGACAAGCAGGAGATCGAGATTCATCAGAAGGCACAGCGCGCCGAGACCGGTGCCAATCGCCAGTGAACCCGTATCACCCATGATGATCTTGGCGGGCGCCGCGTTCCACCACAGGAATCCCAAGCAGGCGCCGACAAGCGCGACCGCCACCAGACCAAGGTCGAGCGCAGCATGAATACGGTAGATGTTGTAGTGACGGAACTGCCAGTAGCCGATGATCGCCAGCACGCCGAAGCAGAACGTTCCCGCTCCCGCAGCCAGCCCGTCCAAGCCGTCGGTCAGGTTCACCGCGTTGGATGCCGCGATGATCACGAAGATCGCTAGCAGAATCCATCCCACGGACGTGAGGTTCCATCCAGGGAGCGAAAACCTGGTGAAGGACAGGTCCGTCGACGTGTGCACCCAATCGACCGCCAAGACCGCGAAGGCCGCCGCCACCGCGAACAAGCCGACCAACTTGGCCATCTTGTTGAGTCCGAGGTTGCGCGCGTTGCGGATGGCGAGATAGTCATCGGAGAAGCCGAGCAAGCCCGACGCCACGATGACGCTCAACGCCAGAATCCCCGAGCGGGTGAAGACGACCGACGTGCCGACGTGCCCCATGAGATAGCCGAGTACCGCGGCGCCCACTATCACGACACCGCCCATCGTGGGCGTGCCCGCCTTCGCGTGGTGCGTCATCGGCCCGTCTTCACGTATCAATTGACCCATCGAACGGATGCTGAGGAAACGGATCCAAAGGGGCGTGACCAGCAGCGCGATGGCGAACGCCACCCCGCCGGACTCCATCAAGCTCAACATCGAATCCTCATCTCAGATACTCCAGGGCCACCGCTCGATCGTCGAAGGGCGCGACCAGATCGCCGATAATCTGCGTCGATTCGTGGCCCTTGCCGGCCAGGACGATCACATCGCCGCGGGAAGCGTTCTCGAAGGCCAGAGCGATGGCGGCGCGCCGATCCGTCTCCCTCAGGACCGTCGCGCCGGGAATGACCCCCGACATGATCGCGTCGATGATCGCGTCGGGGTCCTCGGAGCGTGGATTGTCGGACGTCACGATCGCGACGTCCGAGTACGTCGACGCCACGGCACCCATCTCTGGGCGCTTGGACCGATCCCGGTCACCGCCGCAGCCAAAGACCGTCACGATCCGTGCCTTGGGAGAGAGGGAACGAACGTCACTCAGCACTCGACGAAGTCCGTCGGGCGTGTGGGCGTAATCGACGATCACGATCACGTCGCTATCGCTCACCACTTCAAAACGACCGGGAACGTTGGTTACCTGGCGCATCGCTCGCGCGATGTCGCCGTCGCTGGCGCCCAGGCGACTCACGATGGTCATCGCCATCAGAGCGTTGTCGACGTTGAAGTCGCCAACGAGTGGCGTCGTGACCAGCTGCTGACGCCAAAAGAAAGTCGTGCCCAAGAGGGAGGGCGTCACTTCGGTCGCGTCGTTTCGATGAACCTCGCTCACGCCCAAAGCAACGGACGACGCAAGCTCCTGTCCGTAGGGATCGTCGCACCAAATTACGGCGCACTGAGCGTGCTCCCTCGTGAAGAGTTGAGCCTTGGCCGCGAAGTACTCCTCCATCGTCCGGTGATAGTCGAGATGGTCATGACTCAGATTCGTGAATGCGACTACCGCGAATCGCAGTCCCTCAACACGGTGTTGCACGAGGGCGTGGCTAGAAACCTCGAGCGCCACGAGGGAGCGCTTCCTTTCGGGGTCGAATCCGTCGTCAAGTGTGCGCAGCGTTCGAAAGAGCTCGGGTGGCGCGGGTGTCGTGCGCTCGTTCGTCAACGTACCGATGTTGGCGCCATTCCAATCGAGCGCCCTCGCCAGGGAGCTCACCAAGACGGTCACCGTCGTCTTGCCATTCGTGCCCGTGACGCCAACCAATTCGACGTCGGCCTCGGGGTGACCGGTCACGCTGGCGGCGGCGTGAGCGACCAGGGGTCGCAACTGAGTCTCTGGCACAACGACGACCGGCACGTCGAGTGCGATGGGTTCGCTGGCGACCACCGCCACAGCCCCCCTCTCTACCGCTTCAGCCCCGTAGCGTGAGCCTCGCGAGGCCGTGCCGTCGAGTGCGAAGAAGAGCGTTCCGGGCACGCAGAGCCGTGAATCAATCTCCACGTTGTTTATCTCGATGCTGCTGGTCTGCACGTCCAGACTGAAATCATCGAGCACGTCACCGAGTTGCATCACGTCACGTCCGATGCGATGCTTGCTCCCGCGCCCTTGAGCGGCTTGACCATCGTGCCGTTGGATGGAATGTTGTAGTGATGCAGCGCGTAGGACATGACCTCCTGGAAGATCGGGGCGGCAACCGCGCCGCCGTAGATCGTCGTCTGGGGCCTCTCTATGACCACGATCATCGAGAGCACCGGGGCGTTCGCCGGTGCGAAGCCGACGAAGCTCGCGTTGTAGTCACCACTCAAGAGTTGATCACGTCCCGGATAGGGCATCGTCGCCGTGCCCGTCTTGCCGGCCACGCTATATCCGGGGATAATGGCGTTCGTCCCGGTGCCATCCAAGACCACTTGTTGCAGCATGGTGTTCATCGTGGCGGCCACGCTGGGCGAGATCGCCTCGCGCGTCGCGCTGGGTGGCGCCGCCTTCACCGAGCCGTTCGCGTAGACGTAGCCTCGCACCAGCTTGGGCTCAACGAAGACGCCGCCGTTGGCGATCGAGTTGTAGGCATCCAAGATCTCAATCGGTGGGACCGCGTCGACCTGGCCGATCGGCAGTGCCACTTCGTCGCTCGTGTACCAATTGGAGGCGTCGACCAGCAGCCCCGGTGACTCTCCTGGGAAGTTGACCGTGGTCATCTGCCCGAAGCCCAACCGCTGGACTTGGGCCAGGATGCCCGACTCGCCGACCCGCAGACCAATCTCGTAGGTTCCTATGTTCGACGACTGAGCCAGCACTTGGGTCGCGCTCAAGTGCTCGAGGCCATGATTCTCCGCATCATGGAAATAACGACCTCCGACCACCACGGAATTGGGGACAGTCAACTCGGTGGTTGGTGTTATCAGTCCGTCCTGGAGCGCAGCCGAGAACGTGACGACCTTAAAGACGGAACCAGGTTCGTAATTCTGGGTGAAGGCCAGGTTGTTGACGGCCTGCTCGATTCCGGGCTCGCCGACCGACTTACCCCACGCCGGCACGGGGCCGAGAACGCCCGCCTTGGTATTCGTATTCACGAGTGACGCGTCGGCCAGGATCTCCCCGGTCTTCACGTCCATCACGACCGCGACGCCGGTCAACCCGCCGGTGGCCGCAAGTTGGCGCGCCAAGTCGCGTTCCGTTACGAACTGAAGAGAGGTGTCGAGCGTCAGCTCCAGACCGACTCCGGGCTTGGCCTTGCGAACGACCGTGCTGAGTGAGCTCGGCAGGCTTACCCCCGACGACGATACGAACTCCCGGGTAACGCCCGTCTGGCCAGCCAGGAGCTTCTGGAACTCGTATTCGAGGCCGGCCGACCCGGCTCCCGCCGCATTGGTTCCGCCGAGCACTGACGTGGCCATCGAACCATTGGGATAACTGCGAACCGACGAGTTCTCCACCACGATGCCGGGGAAACCGAGCGAGTTGAGTTTGTGTCCGTCACTGAGATCGAGCGAACCATTCACGATGACGTAACCGCGCTTCTCAGAGAGCATCGACGTCAGCTGACCCACCGGCAACTGGACGATGGGGCTCATCGCCTTGGCTTCGCGTGCGGGGTCCTTGATCTGCAGGTCATCAGCGATGACCAGGGACGTGGGCCGCGACACGGCCAGGATCTGACCATAGCGATCGTAAACGCCGGCACGAAGCGCGGTGGTCGTCAGATCATCGCGGACCTGGTCGACCGACATCTTCGCGTAATGGGTGTGATCCTTGATCTGGAGCATGAAGAGTCGGGCGCCCAGTAGCAAGAAGACGAGAATGAAAAGCGCTCGAAAGAGCTTCATCCGACGGCCCATCGGCGACACCGGTCGGCCCGGAGCGATGGCTCGGGAACGAACTTGGGGTTGTACCGTTGTCTGGAGCGAGGTCACCGATTCGTCCTTGATGTGACCGGTGCGTAACCAGAGAATTTCGGTAGCGGCAAGGGCGCATCAAGCGACGTGGACGGTACTTGCGTCACCGAGACGGGGTCAACCAAATGAAGTGCGCCGGCCTTGGTGGCGATCTGACTAGGCGCTGAAATGATCGTCAGATTGCCCACTTGCTCGGCGTAGGTCGACTGATCCTGGAGCAACTGGCTCTGCAACTCGTGGATCTCAACCTGCCGGTTGGCGTCGAGCATGCTGCCGGCCAAGGTCAAGGCGAGCGCGGCCATCACGACGAAAGACGAACGGCGGACGGCTTTCGAACCGCGCCAGAATGACCCCGAAGCACGACGATGAGCGGCGCGCGCGTCCCGAGAGGCCCGCTTCGTGACCGATCGCGTCGTAGGGCGAGATGGCCGAACGTCAACCACCCTGCGCGGAAAAGTGATGACGCTCATGGGGCCAACTTCCGAGCGATCCGTAGCCTCGCCGATCTCGCCCGCGGGTTGCGTTCAATCTCCTCAACGCTGGCGAGTTGGGCACTGGCCTTTAACACGGCCACGCGCTTGACGGCTCCGCAAACGCAGCCGAGCTCCACGGGACAGTGGCAGCCGCCGGTCGCGGCCTCGTGTAGGACGGACTTCACGACGCGGTCTTCGCCCGAGTGGTAGGAGATCACGGCCACCACTCCCCCGACAGCGAGGGTGCTGATCGCCGCGTCTAGCCCATGCGCCAACTGTTGCTCTTCATCATTCACGGCAATTCGCAGCGCCTGAAACACGCGTGTCGCCACGTGACCGCGTCGGCGGGCCGCCATCGGCACGGCTCGTTCGACTGCCTCAGTCAGTTCACCCGTGGTCTGGGGACGACGCGCCAAGATCGATTTCGCGATCGACCCAGCGAACCTGTTCTCTCCATTGGCGCGAAGCAGGCGTACCAGTTCGTGTTGATCGACGTGGGCGAGGAACTGCGCCGCAGTTTCGCCCTCGGCCGGATCCATTCGCATGTCGAGCGGCGCGTCCACCCGGAAGGAGAACCCCCGACTCGATTCGTCGAGTTGATGCGACGAGACGCCGAGGTCCATCAGCACCCCCACCACCGGGCCGTGGGCGAGAAAGTCATCATTCTGCGAGACGACACTGGCCAGCTCGGCGAAGGTGGCTGCGACGACACGGGCACGATCCCCAAAACGGGCGAGGCGACGTCGGGCCTCGTCACGCGCCTCAGAGTCGCGATCGATACCCAACACGCGCAACGAAGGGGCTGCGTCGAGGAGGGCGGCGGCGTGACCGCCGCCTCCCAGGGTGGCGTCGACCACCACTCCGGCTCCCACTCCGGCAAACAACTCGACGATCTCCCGCTCGAGCACTGGTACGTGAAAATTGTCCTGGGCCATCTGTAGCCTTTCAATCGCCAAAACGAAAGAGTGGGCGGAGGAGGGGTCCTCTCGCGTTTTGGCGATTGCCAGGCTGCACGTGGTCCGAGACTGGCACTTCTCTTGCACTCCAATCACTAGTTACTGCCCTGCTTGAAGATTGCTTCGGCCGGATTCACTTTCTGGTCGTAGATGGCCGGATCCCACAGTTCGACGTGATCGAGCGATCCGACGATCAAGACATCACCGCTGAGCTGTGCGTAGTCGCGGATCGAGGCGGGCAGTGCGAATCGCCCCTGCTTGTCGAACTCCGCGTCCGAAGAGTTAGCGGCCCAGTAGCGCGCAAGTCGCAGTTCATCGGCGCCACCGTTGCGCGCTTGGTTGAGCCGCTCCTCGGCCTGGCGCATGAATTCGCCTGGCGTCCACAGCGCGATACAGCCATCGGAGTTGGGACTCAAGTGGCCACCACGCTCGTACTCGGCGCGAAACTTCGCGGGCAGGATGAGTCGACCCTTTGCATCCAGTGTGTGCTGAAACTGGCCCACAAACCCAAGCATCGACATTCCCTCCAGGTGAGATCACCACTCATCCCCACTTCGCGCCACATTACACCACATTTCACCACCGTTCGCCATTTTGGGTCCGCAAGACCCCTAATTCAGGGGTAGGTCAAATGAACCGGCAACGCGTCGGCTCCATTTGGACGAAAAGTGTTGAGGATTTGGCGCTAAGCAGTGAGAAAGAGTTGGCGTACCCGCCACGGTCCGCTGCGCGTAGCGAGTTCCACGACCAGCTGCTCCGGATCCAGCGAGAGAGAACCAGTGACGTGATGGTCGAGGGCATCCCGAAGGCCCGGGGGCGATTCGAGCAGGAAGTCCACGACCGATGACGTGGAACCTGCGGGCAACACCGACGTCAGGAAGATCCCTTCACGCACGCGCCACTGAGCAATACCTACGGCCTTTCGTCCGTTCACGAATACCTCACCCGGCCCTCGGCCCGCGAAGCAGACCACGCGGTGGCGCAGGTCGCCCTCCAGTGGACCATCGTGCACGACAATGTCGCCCTCAACCTGACTCGACAACGCGTCGCTCCACCATCCGCCAACCCGCAATGAACTGGCATGAACGTCTCTTGACCATCGGGCGTCTGACGCCGGTATCCACCAATCGATCCAGAGATCGTCAGGCTGCAGGAGCACTACGCCTCCCCCGCCACGGCGCCGACGCACGACCACCTCACCGATCCTCCCGGTATCGAGCATCTCCAGTGATTGACTCGAGCCAAGAACGAGGGTGGGCTCGCCCAGACGGACCACGAACATCGTCGGCTCCTCGACGGAGCGGAGCGCTTGATAGTCGTAAAGCTCGTCGACTTCAGGCGTCACGAGGCTCGAGGAAGAAAGGGAGCCCAGAGCGGGTCAGGGTCAGGCACATGGCGCCACCGCCACCATGGGCCGTCCGGCGCACACGGTTCAAAGTGAAGCCGCCACCCCAACTCCTCGAGCAGCCGATCACCTTTTTGCATGTTGTGCCGCCGACACGCCGCGACGACGTTCGTCCATTCGTGTCGACCTCCGCGACTCTTTGGCACCACGTGGTCAATAGTGTCGGCGTGTTCGAGGCAGTAGGCGCACTTGTAGCTATCGCGCAGGAGCAGCGAACGACGAGTGAGCGGTGGAGTGCGCACCTTGGTGGGAAGTTTGACCATCTCGTGGAGACGAACGATCGCGGGGATTTCTACGACCAACATGGCGGAGCGGCAGAACGACGGATCCTCGGGTGTCGCGATTGGCTCGGCACGGCCAGCCAGCATGAGCACGACCGCTCGCCGTTCACTCACCAGCTGCAGAGGCTCAAAGGTGGCGTTGAGGAGAAGAACGCGTCCCATTACGGCCTATCGCGTGACCGTTTGTCGCAGCGTCCACCGTGCGGCTTCCACCATGACGCGCGGCGGGAGTCGAAGGGACTCGTCGGCGCCGTACGTCGTCATTCGAAAGCGCCAGTAGGCAGCGTCCGGAAGTGGCAGGAACGGGGCGTGGCGCCACCACCCTTCGGCGCGAAAGCGCCATCCGGCTCTCACGAGGGTACTTATATCGGTCGGATGACGAAGGAGGTACGACCCGAGACCCGGCGACCAGAAACGTCTCACGGCGTTTTCCCCCACGATCCGACGAGGGCCGCACCCAAGATGGGTCCGTCACTTCCCAAACCCGATTGCCGGATCTCCAAATCATCGGAGTAGACCATCGTTGCCATCGGGTGCGCGCGTGATGGGAAGTTGCGCCACACAGCGATGCTGACCGGCGATACCCCTTCTCCCCCACGCTTCATCGGCCCGGCGCAACCAACGCCCAGAAACCTGACACGCTCGTTTCCCGCGACGCACTTGCGCATCGCCACCGTCGACGTTATGAACTCAACACCCGGGTCGCGCACCAGCAGGCGCTCACGGTAATGCACGCTCCCGTCGGGCGGTACGAGGGCACCGTCAATCATGGTGGCATCAATGTCCAGGGCCAGACACGGGGCGGCGAGTCTCGCCACCCCGGCGTCGGTCATTCGCTTTTGCGGCGCTGACGCGACAACCAGTCGCGAAGCGAACTGGTACGAGGACCTGAGTTCGCGTGGGCATCGTCACCATGGCCAGGACGAGTTATGTCCTGCCAGGATGCGCGCCCCAAAAGACGAGCATTGCGTTCGATCACCACTGCCGCTACGAACATCAGCGCTACGCCGACGAGCCCGAGCAGGATCGATTCAGAGAAGAAGAAGATGAGAACCAGGAGTCCAACGACGAATCCCAGAATGCCCCAGCGAACGCGTCGTCCGGCGTGGGAATAGACGTTGGTCTCGCGCACGTTCTTGGCAAAACGGGGATCCTGTTTAGAAAGAGACTCTTCTAACTCGGCGAGGATTCGCTGTTCGTGCTCAGACAGTGGCATCGCGTCTCCTTCCCGGTCTTCTTGGCCATATTGTACTGTCTCGCACCAGGTGCGCGTACGACAAACCCGGGCCGCCCGTCGGTGAGACCGCCCTCCACTTCGACGGCCTTGTGCCTCAAATCACAACCTCCGTTGCGCCAAATATCGCTTCGAACCGCTTCGAACTCACGCCACGAAGCAACCAGGAAACAGGCTGCCCGGAAATGTTCACGCAAAGGAAATCTTCCTCGGCCATTTTTACGACGGTCTTACTGTCGAGGTCTCCAACGTCGACCCTTAACCGAGCGGCATCGCATTCTTGACAAGCCCCTTCGTCACACGGTCACTAGTTTGGTATTTCGGAGGGATGATGAAGACCAAGCTCACCGAATTGCTCAAGATCGAACACCCCGTCATGCTGGCGGGCATGGGCGGCGTCTCCTACAGCGCACTGACCGCCGCCGTCTCGAACGCCGGAGGCTACGGGTGCCTGGGGGCGTCGACAATGACGAGCGAACAACTCGCCGAAGAGATCGCGGCAACCCGATCTCTGACCAACCGACCCTTCGGGGTGGACCTGTTAACCGCCTTCCCCGACACGCTGGTGAAGAACGTGGAGCTTCTCATCGAAGGCGGCGCCACGACCTTTGTGGCGGGTTTGGGCGTGCCGAGCCACGTCATCGATCTCTGCCACCGTCACCACGTACTGGTCATCTCAATGTGCGGAAAGGTCGAGCACGCCAAACGCGCGCTCGGAGCCGGCTGCGACGTTGTCGTTGCTCAAGGCACCGAGGCGGGAGGACATACCGGGGCCGTCGCCACCATGCCCCTCGTACCTCTCGTGGTAGACGCAGTGGGCGGCGCCATTCCGGTCGTCGCCGCCGGAGGCATCTTCGACGGTCGTGGTCTCGCGGCGTGCCTGGCGCTCGGCGCCGATGGCGTTTGGGTAGGCACTCGATTCATCGCGACGCCAGAAGCACGTGCGCTTCGAGGATTCAAAGAGGGCATCCTGGCGACCAGGGAGGATGGCACCGTAATTTCGCGCGCCTTCAGCGGCAAGACAATGCGCGTCCTGCGTAATGACACTACGGATCGGTACGACGCGGATCCGACACTGCTGAAGAAGTTCCCGGAGCAACTCTTCACCTCCATCGGAGAGGGCAACTTTCACTTGGGCGGTGACGAGTACACGGTAGACGTCGATCCGCGTCGGGAGGGCTACCCCGCCGGCCAAGCCGTAGGCGCGATCGATACCCTCGTGCCGGCGGGCGACATCGTGCGAACGATGGTGGCCGATGCCGAACGCGTCATCGCCGGCCTCTCCTCTCGCTGAATCGCCAGCATCGCTGAAAGCCAATCCGTCATCCGTTGACGTCGCGCACGAGTGGCAGTTTCGCTCATTTTCTTTCCGTTGCGGACGCGATCTCGACGGCGACTGTCCCAGCAGAGGGCTCGAACGGTCGTCATGACGTTTACGGCCGACGCCCAACCTTCAGGCGGGCGTCGAGCAACGCGCGCTTGGGCCTATTCTCGGAGGCATGGACACTCGCGAAAGCCACGTTGACGAGATTCTCTCGAGCGTTCGAGGAGCAGCAAAGCGGGTCACTGCGGCCAAGCGAACCGTGGCCGAAGTACTGGTCGCAGCTCGCGGCCACCTGACGGTTGACGAGGTGACGATCGCCGTCCAGAACCGGCGTCCCGACGTCAGCCCCTCAACCGTGTACCGAATTCTCGAGGAATTTGAAGATCTCAATGTGGTGGTGCACACCCACCTGGGCCGGTCCGCTGCCGTTTATCACCTGAGCGGCGCCGTGCACGGGCATCTGACCTGCGAGCGTTGCCACAAGACCATCGAGATCTCGGCCACGCACTTTAACGCACTGAGCAAGGACCTTCTCAAATCGTTTGGCTTCTCGCTCAATCGTCACCACGTCGCCATTTCGGGCACGTGCGCGCACTGTTTGTCGGCGCACAGCCGAGCAAACTCGTAGCCCGAAACCCTTAACGAACCCTTACGGATTTCGCTGAGGGTTGACGAAGCGATTCTGTAGCATCGTTAGGAACCCATGTTGAAAATCGACCACCTGACCAAGCGCTACAGTCGCACCCTCGCGGTCGATGACCTCGATTTCGAGGTCAAGCCCGGCGTCGTTACCGGCTTCCTCGGACCGAACGGGTCGGGCAAATCCACGACGATGCGCATCATCCTCGGACTGGACCATGCGACCAAAGGACGCGCCACCATCAATGGCGTTGATTTTCACAGTCTCAAGGATCCACTCCGAGAGGTGGGGGCTCTGCTGGATGCCAAATCAGTCCATCCGGGACGCACGGCCCGGAATCACCTGAGGGCTCTGGCGGCG